>Ga0213836_100020_pt1 | contig 237003 bp, 208 predicted proteins | sample SWPATP03_FD_160578 | JGI IMG/M metagenome (GOLD analysis project Ga0213836, IMG submission 160578) | Coastal seawater microbial communities from Marineland, Florida, United States - SWPA TP0 #3 | ecosystem: Environmental > Aquatic > Marine > Coastal | place: USA: Florida | collected 2016-08-05
GAGCCTCGAGCGCCTGCGTACCGACCACCTGGACCTCTACTACCTACACCGGCTGGACCGCCAGGTACCCATCGAAGAGAGCGTAGGCGCCCTGGCGCGACTGGTGGAAGAGGGCAAGATTCGCGCCATCGGGCTCTCGGAAATCTCCGCCGCCACCCTGCGCCGCGCCAGAACCGAACACCCCATTGCCGCCGTGCAGTCCGAATACTCGCTGTGGACCCGCAACCCCGAGATCGCCCTGCTCGACGCCTGCCGTGAAGCGAACACCGCACTCGTCGCCTTCAGCCCGCTGGGCCGCGGCTTCCTGGCCGGCGCCGTGACCGACGCCAGCCAGCTCACCGAAAACGACGTGCGCCAGGGCATGCCGCGCTTCAGCGCCGACAACCTGCCACGCAACCTGCGCCAGTTGGAAAAGCTCCAGGCCATCGCCAGCGAGCAGGAGGTCACCACCGGCCAGCTCGCCCTCGCCTGGCTCACCGCCCAGGGCGATGACGTAATCCCCATTCCCGGCAGCCGCTCCATCGCACACATGCGTGAAAACCTCGCCGCGGAAAACCTGCACCTCGACGCCGCCACCCTGGAACGACTCACCGCCCTGCTGACGCCGGACAATGTCGCCGGCGCCCGCTACAGCGAAGCGCTACAGAAGGAGATCGATACGGAGGAGTTTGGGGGTAGACATGCCTGCACTTAGGCATGCTGCGACTCCTGTGTCGGCAGGTAAGAGTGCAGCGACACGTTAGGGAACACCCGGCGCACACCGCTGGGCTCCGGGGCGTGGGCCAGGCTTTCCTGGCAATGCGAGGTAACCATGCCTTTCATCATGGTGAGGGAATCACACCCTCATCGATATATTCCTGAGTACGATTGCGATACCGACCAGAGTCCCCCTCTGCCTCCTCAGCCCAGGCCGACTCCACGATTGGCGCATGGAAATCCCGGCTGCGATCACGGCCGCAGACTTTGCAACTGGCGCGCCACCAGACCATGACCTCCCCCTTGCCGGAGAAGCCAGCCACCAGGTAGTGGCGGTATTGGGACGGGGGGAAATCCCGATACCACTGCTGCAGTAGCGCATCCGTATCCGGCAGTGCCAGATCGATCTCGTAGAAGGTCTGGGTACGATAGGAGAACCAGCGCGCCTGCACTGAGGAAGGAGCGGGCATAGGATGGGCCAGTACATTCACCCCCCCTGCCCGGGGTGGCCTGTACTCGAAACCGGAGCTGATGTTGCCCGCACGTGCGCTCCAAGAATGGTCAAAGGTCAGCTCCTCCACCCAGATGGGCCAACCTGTAGGCCCACCAACCGGCTGTACGGCAAAATCATAGCGTCGAGGTTCCGCCTCGCAGGCAGCGGTCAATAATAGCAGCAACAGTAGCAGCACAGGCCGCAGACGAGTCGTCCATGACCTAGGCATTCTGCGGCTCCTGTGTCGGCAGGTAGGAGTGCAGCGACACATTAGGGAAGACCCGGCGCACACCGCTGGGCTCCGGGGCATGGGCGAAGCGATCCCTCAGGCTGTAGGGGTGCTGACGGTGAGAGGTATGGATGTAGCCGGCAAAGTGTTCATGAGACATGTCCAGCATCCACTGACGCCCGCGTCGGCTGCCGTTTTGCCACCACTCGTCAATCAGGGTTTGCAGCTCGGTGGGAATCGCATGATCCGGATCGGTGTCGTCCAGGTCGCGCAAAGGGGCCCAAGCTCTCTTCGCCTCTTCGTGCATCTGGTGCAGGGCGTAGATGGCCAGCTCCTTGCGTGTGGCCCGGCGTTCGATCTCGAGCACGTCCCGGCCATCCACACGAATGTCGAGCCCTCTTGCCTGCGCCTCCGCCTGAGCCCGGCGAATTGTCTCTCCATTGGCCCCCAGCCCAGCACGGCGACGCACGATCAGCTCCTCATGGTTGGCAAAGCCCAGGTCGAGGTTGGGGTTCTCATAGCCGCCGCCGATATCGGCGTGTACACCAGGAAGCGCAATCTCGGCGAAGTTGCCGGGGTGGTTGCCCTGGGCATCGGCAATGCTGTTGAGCGGGAAGTTGCGGCGGATCTCGTGATGGGCGGTGAGCTGCACCACGCGGGCGGCACTTCCCGAGGCGATGTAAAGGTCGAAATCGAGGTTACTGTCGGTACCAGGCCGGTAGAAGCTGCCCACGGTATCGAACAGCCCGACGAAGCGAACCTGCGGGAAAGGTATGGGCCTGGGCGGAAAGGCCAGAATGCGGCGCAGCGGTGGTTGATACATTGACCTGACGAGGCGAAAGTCCGGTACCAGTAGCGTTTCCGGCCAGCGATGGATCAAATTGACGAAGTGCCTGGCCAGAGCCGCACCGCGGCTGAAGCCAAATACATCGAAGGTGACCAGCGAATCGCGGGGGTTGGCCTCCAGGATCTGGCGGACCTCGGTCAGCGCCTGTTCGATACGCGCATGGCCACCCTCCGGCCCGACCCCGGTGCCCATGCCGATGGCGTTCTCGGGAGCCACGAAGCCATCTTCGCTCTCCCGACCGGCAATTGTGCCCACACCTTGGATATAGACAGGGTAATAGCCGTTAGCCGCATCGTTCGGATACAAGTCATGCAGCTTGGCCACATTGGTGATATCGCGGTCGGGCAGTTGCCGGTCGTTGTGCATGTTGTTGCCGGTGCCATCGAAGAACACACCGATTTGCAGCGTACGTGGTTTCTCCGGGGTATCGGGGATAGGCGGCTCAGGCCGGTACTCTTGGGGTGGTGTCCGGTCATCCGCTGGCCGTGAAGCGGAGCGGGACGACACGGGGCGCTCGGCTTGTCGTAAGCGCTCCTCCTCCCAGGGGTCCAAAGGATCGGGGTCGAAGCGTTCGTCCAGCCGGGTTTTCATGGCATCCTTTTCCTTTTTCAGGCTCCACGCTGCGCGTGGAGCTTTTTGTAATAGCGCGTCCAAGCACGTTGGCCCAGCGCCGGAGAGGCGCCATATAGCTTATCGATTTGAGCACGCAGCGAAATGGCACATTTCCTACAAAGGCCGTATGCAATCTCTGACAATTAGGCTAGGTATTGCACTCTGTTCGCTTTGCTGTAGTTCCCATCAGGCAATACGTGCGTGCCACTACACATTTTCCTCAATCAGATTCATACCGAAGCGATTGTTTCTACCCACGCGGCCCGTGCCGCCCATGACCGACGCACAGCGCAAGTTTCACCCGCGCGACCCGTGCGGGCCGCGACCGGACGACAGTGAGGCCCCCGAGTGGGCTGAGTGGTTTCTACCCGCGCGGCCCGTGCGGGCCGCGACCGTAGTCTTACGCACGTCACTCATGGCTTCCTCGTTTCTATCCGCGCGGCTCGTGCGAGCCGCGACAGGTCGCCCTGGGCGTTCGCCCGTAGCCTTTGGGCTGTTTCTATCCACGCGACCCGGGCGGGCCGTGACTGGTCTCCGGCCCGTGCAGGCACACGAGGGCGGCGTTTCTATCCGCGCGACCCGTGCGGGCCGCGATCACCTGACACCAGGGCGAGCGCTTGTAATCATAGGTTTCTATCCGCGCGGCCTGTGCGAGCCGCGACCCGGGTGGATGCCTTGGACCGGGCAACGCACGTGTTTCTATCCGCACGGCCCATGTGGGCCGCGACCCGAAATGGCTTGCCGCACCAGGTCGATGCCGTTGTTTCTATCCGCACGGCCCGTGCGGGCCGCGACACGGGATCTGGCCTTGCCAGTTGTTGCCGTCGCCGTTTCTATCCGTGCGGGCCGCGACCAGGAACCTGAAACATGGATGCCGAAGCCATCGAGTTTCTATCCACTCAGCCTGTGCGGGCCGCGACCACATGCATGCGCATTGCAATTGCCCTGGCGCTCGTTTCTACCCGCGCGGCCCGTGCGGGCCGCGACATCCCACGTTCAGCAAGAGTCGCCACGGTCCCAGCGTTTCTATCCGCGCGGCCCGTGCGGACCGCGACTTGTCCAGAATGATGTGCCGAATGCCCATCGCCATGTTTCTATCCGTGCGACCCGTGCGGGCCACGACCGGTGCGCGCCAACAGCGCCGATAACGTGCCGGTGTTTCTATCCGCACGACGCGTGCTCTACGCGCTCGACGGTGATCTATGTGAGTTTCTATCCTCGCGCCCCGTGCGGTCGCGATATCCGGACTGACTCCGCTTACATGATCTGGGTAGGGTTTCTATCCGCACGGCCCGTGCGGGCCGCGACCCCAGCTCGAGGGCGCCGCATCGAATGCCTTGTTGTTTCTACCCGCGCGGCCGTGCGGGCCGCGACATGTCCGGGTTGCCCGTGCCGCCACTCATGGCGGAGTTTCTATCCGCGCGGCCCGTGCGGGCCGCGACCCTACCAACGCTCAGGGCGGGGAGGGTTACCGTCATGTTTCTATCCGCGCGGCCCGTGCGGGCCGCGACCAGCGGCGAGATGGTCCGCGCCATTCTCGACGGCAGGTTTCTATCCGCGCGGCCCGTGCGGGCCGCGACGCTCTTCTTGCACGCCGACCAGGCTTGTGTCGCAGTTTCTATCCGCGCGGCCCGTGCGGGCCGCGACGCCCGGAAGCCGCAGAATGGCAGCGTCGGTTCTCGGTTTCTATCCGCGCGGCCCGTGCGGGCCGCGACCGTTTGCCCGCAACCAGTCCCTGATCCGCGTAGTGTTTCTATCCGCGCGGCCCGTGCGGGCCGCGACGCACCAGGGTCGGGGTGGCGTAGAGCGGGGTGTTGTTTCTATCCGCGCGGCCCGTGCGGGCCGCGACGCGGCGTTGCGGGCGCCGACGCGGTCACAGGCGAGTTTCTATCCGCGCGGCCCGTGCGGGCCGCGACTCGGGCGCCCCTTCTTGTCGGTGATCTCGTCGCGGTTTCTATCCGCGCGGCCCGTGCGGGCCGCGACCCGGTCAGTATCCCGGCCGAAAGGCGCACTGGCGCGTTTCTATCCGCGCGGCCCGTGCGGGCCGCGACGCGGGGAGATCCGCTTTCGCCACAGTCAGGCCGAGTTTCTATCCGCGCGGCCCGTGCGGGCCGCGACTGCAGCGGCCACTTACACCATCGCCGCCACGCCAGTTTCTATCCGCGCGGCCCGTGCGGGCCGCGACGCTACTACCGGCACGAGATGACCGACGAGGATCATGTTTCTATCCGCGCGGCCCGTGCGGGCCGCGACTTGTTCTGGGCGACGAGGCTCGTTTCTATGAGGACTGTTTCTATCCGCGCGGCCCGTGCGGGCCGCGACCTGGGCCGGCGGCTGTAGTTGGCTAGAGCCGGGGGAGTTTCTATCCGCGCGGCCCGTGCGGGCCGCGACACGTGTTCCGGGTGCTGCAAGACGATGCCCGCCGGGTTTCTATCCGCGCGGCCCGTGCGGGCCGCGACGTGGGTTACGTTCCCTGTTGGGGAGACTCAACGGGGTTTCTATCCGCGCGGCCCGTGCGGGCCGCGACGATCACGCGCATGGGCGGGCTTTCCTTGGGCGGTAGTTTCTATCCGCGCGGCCCGTGCGGGCCGCGACTGCCCACCGCTAGCGACAACCAGGAGTAAGCCGTGTTTCTATCCGCGCGGCCCGTGCGGGCCGCGACGTGCGCCTCGAGATGGCCGCCCGCCGCTGCGAAAGGTTTCTATCCGCGCGGCCCGTGCGGGCCGCGACGGCCGGAGCCGGTCGCATCCATCGCGCCGCCGGCGTTTCTATCCGCGCGGCCCGTGCGGGCCGCGACGACTGGGTGGTGCTCGGCCCATGCAAGGAGCAGATGTTTCTATCCGCGCGGCCCGTGCGGGCCGCGACCGGCCATGTTGCGGGCGTTGTCGAGGTAAGTCTCGTTTCTATCCGCGCGGCCCGTGCGGGCCGCGACTTGCCCTGGGCGTCCTTGTAGGTAGCCTCGCGACTGTTTCTATCCGCGCGGCCCGTGCGGGCCGCGACTGACACTCGTCAGCCGCACCCGCCGGACGCTGCCGTTTCTATCCGCGCGGCCCGTGCGGGCCGCGACATCATCGCTTCCACACCAGGCCGGTACCGCATCAGTTTCTATCCGCGCGGCCCGTGCGGGCCGCGACCTTCCTGCTCCTTGGCATCGAAGGCCGGGCGGATGTTTCTATCCGCGCGGCCCGTGCGGGCCGCGACGCCAGCCGCGGCTCTTTCCGCCCGACTGATCGATGTTTCTATCCGCGCGGCCCGTGCGGGCCGCGACCGATGACCCCGCCGTATCACCCACATGGAGCGTCTGGTTTCTATCCGCGCGGCCCGTGCGGGCCGCGACCGCTTCATGTCATCCTTAAGGTCAAGACCATCTCGGAGTTTCTATCCGCGCGGCCCGTGCGGGCCGCGACCATTGCCGGCTGCCGTGTATCCGGGTCGGTCCAGGTTTCTATCCGCGCGGCCCGTGCGGGCCGCGACCCAGCTCATGACGTGAGCTCCGCGACCCCGGCGGGTTTCTATCCGCGCGGCCCGTGCGGGCCGCGACATTGCCGGCTGCCGTGTATCCGGGTCGGTCCAGGTTTCTATCCGCGCGGCCCGTGCGGGCCGCGACCAGGTGCAGCGGTTTGTGACTCGGCTGACCGATGCGTTTCTATCCGCGCGGCCCGTGCGGGCCGCGACCTGACAACAACGAGGCCACGTTCAAGCGACTGGTGGTTTCTATCCGCGCGGCCCGTGCGGGCCGCGACACGGCTTGGTTGTCGATGCTCGATGGGCTTCGCCCGTTTCTATCCGCGCGGCCCGTGCGGGCCGCGACGTCAGTGGATGAGTTCGCCAGCATGGTGACGGCCTGTTTCTATCCGCGCGGCCCGTGCGGGCCGCGACGTGTCCCACCACACGTCGATGCGCTGGAATTTGACGTTTCTATCCGCGCGGCCCGTGCGGGCCGCGACACGGTGCCGAATCCCCATGCGCTTGGCCTGGGCATGTTTCTATCCGCGCGGCCCGTGCGGGCCGCGACGCCGCTACGAGCCTGCCGGCATCGTGCACCGGGGGGTTTCTATCCGCGCGGCCCGTGCGGGCCGCGACAGCTGGCCGGGTGCCAAGCGCCGATGACAGCGCGAGTTTCTATCCGCGCGGCCCGTGCGGGCCGCGACGTGCAGGCCCTCAGCGATGAGCGGGCTTGGAACAAGTTTCTATCCGCGCGGCCCGTGCGGGCCGCGACGCCTTCTTGCGGGCCTGCTCGACCGTCACGTCCGGGTTTCTATCCGCGCGGCCCGTGCGGGCCGCGACGAGCGCCTGGTGGCCCTGAGCCGCGCGGCCTGGGAGTTTCTATCCGCGCGGCCCGTGCGGGCCGCGACTAGCCACCTATCTCCTTGCGGACTTTCGGCGAGGCGTTTCTATCCGCGCGGCCCGTGCGGGCCGCGACCTTCGGTGCCCCAGTCGTAGATCGGGTAGACATTGTTTCTATCCGCGCGGCCCGTGCGGGCCGCGACCCTGTCTTGTGGCGATGTTTGCGGTGCCATCGCAGGTTTCTATCCGCGCGGCCCGTGCGGGCCGCGACAGCTTCGACCTCAATTCCCAAGGCCCCATGAACGTTTCTATCCGCGCGGCCCGTGCGGGCCGCGACGGAGTGGTGTGTTTACGTCGAAACTCCCGATCTCGTTTCTATCCGCGCGGCCCGTGCGGGCCGCGACTTGTCCAGCGGCACCATCACCGGCGTGGCGCCGTCGTTTCTATCCGCGCGGCCCGTGCGGGCCGCGACGCGCAGGTGCAGCGGCAGGCACACCCAATAGGCCTGTTTCTATCCGCGCGGCCCGTGCGGGCCGCGACCATCGGGCAGGCTGGCATCGGTCACCTTGTCGTCGTTTCTATCCGCGCGGCCCGTGCGGGCCGCGACGCGACCACCGCTCGTGCTGCCCTCAAGCAACTGGTTTCTATCCGCGCGGCCCGTGCGGGCCGCGACCCGAGGTGGACCACAGCGCCGCGCGCGTGCGCGTGTTTCTATCCGCGCGGCCCGTGCGGGCCGCGACGGGCGTGCTGGCCGACGGCGCCATCAGCGTAGGGGTTTCTATCCGCGCGGCCCGTGCGGGCCGCGACAGGCCTGGCGGATAAAGTCGGCGGCGTCCTGCACAGTTTCTATCCGCGCGGCCCGTGCGGGCCGCGACACTACCCGCGCCCAAGTCTCCGGCTCAAGGATCTTGTTTCTATCCGCGCGGCCCGTGCGGGCCGCGACGCGGTGATCGGTCGCGGCTTGGGCTCGTAGACCCAGTTTCTATCCGCGCGGCCCGTGCGGGCCGCGACGCGGGCTTCTTTTTGTCCTCAGAGTTTAGCTGAGTGTTTCTATCCGCGCGGCCCGTGCGGGCCGCGACGCGAGATCGTCGGCCAGCGCGCTGTGCTTCTGCACGTTTCTATCCGCGCGGCCCGTGCGGGCCGCGACCAGGTTCATCGGCTGCGGCCGGTGGGTTGGGGTAGTTTCTATCCGCGCGGCCCGTGCGGGCCGCGACATGGCACCACGGCCGCCACCGAGACCAACCGCGTCGTTTCTATCCGCGCGGCCCGTGCGGGCCGCGACGGTGGCGGGTGGCTCGTATCGCCGAGTTCCTTGGGGTTTCTATCCGCGCGGCCCGTGCGGGCCGCGACGCGAGTCCACCGAGCTGGCCTCGATCATGGGCCGGTTTCTATCCGCGCGGCCCGTGCGGGCCGCGACCCGGCACCTACGGAGTCGTGTAGATGACCGGCATGTTTCTATCCGCGCGGCCCGTGCGGGCCGCGACCCTGGCGCACCCTGTCCGGATCGATCAACACGGTGCCGTTTCTATCCGCGCGGCCCGTGCGGGCCGCGACGTGTTGCATGTTTGTCGTGGGCCGTCTGGCACGGTTTCTATCCGCGCGGCCCGTGCGGGCCGCGACCGTTGCGCTGGTAGCTGGCGTCAAATGCCTCGGTGTTTCTATCCGCGCGGCCCGTGCGGGCCGCGACCTGAGGGCTGGTACCGCGAGCACATGCCGCCGCTGTTTCTATCCGCGCGGCCCGTGCGGGCCGCGACGCTTCAGCGCACTCGTGGCGATGTACTGGGTAACGTTTCTATCCGCGCGGCCCGTGCGGGCCGCGACTCGTGCACCTGGTGCTACCAGCCAGCAAGGGAATGTTTCTATCCGCGCGGCCCGTGCGGGCCGCGACCTGGCCGAGGTCAACGGCTGGACGATCCCCTCGGTGTTTCTATCCGCGCGGCCCGTGCGGGCCGCGACGTTGGGTTGGCGCCTTCCAACTTACCGGAGAACCGTTTCTATCCGCGCGGCCCGTGCGGGCCGCGACGTTCGTGCGCTTCCCCGGCATGGGGCCCAAGGAGTTTCTATCCGCGCGGCCCGTGCGGGCCGCGACGCCGAACTGGGACACGGCCAAGGTCGCGGCGATGGTTTCTATCCGCGCGGCCCGTGCGGGCCGCGACGGGACCTGATCGCCACGGCGATCGGGACTGTGTTTGTTTCTATCCGCGCGGCCCGTGCGGGCCGCGACGCCGGAGCGGCTGTCGATCGTCGAGGCGGCGGAGTTTCTATCCGCGCGGCCCGTGCGGGCCGCGACGGCGCCAACCGGCTGAGCCAGTCAATGCTGCGCTGGTTTCTATCCGCGCGGCCCGTGCGGGCCGCGACGACCCCGGCGATCGAGCGCGCGGCCCGGCAGGCGGTGTTTCTATCCGCGCGGCCCGTGCGGGCCGCGACAAGGTGACCAAGCCGACGGTGGCAATCGTCGACGAGTTTCTATCCGCGCGGCCCGTGCGGGCCGCGACCCGCGTGGCGGCCTGCCGGACGTCGATGCCGAGCGCGTTTCTATCCGCGCGGCCCGTGCGGGCCGCGACGCGCGCTGGTGGTGCGTCGACCGAAAAGGCGAGAAGTTTCTATCCGCGCGGCCCGTGCGGGCCGCGACCTGAAGGACACGCGAGATCTCGCGCATGCCGCCGTTTCTATCCGCGCGGCCCGTGCGGGCCGCGACTCCAGCAGGCTCTTGACCGGCTTGCCGCCGGAGTGTTTCTATCCGCGCGGCCCGTGCGGGCCGCGACGCCGTGCTCAGCGCCCATGAAACCGCCTTCGGCCAGTTTCTATCCGCGCGGCCCGTGCGGGCCGCGACGGTCTGATATAGGTGACCTCATGAGAATTTCACAGGTTTCTATCCGCGCGGCCCGTGCGGGCCGCGACCCATATCGGTGCCCGCGGCAGGCTGATAACTTGGTGTTTCTATCCGCGCGGCCCGTGCGGGCCGCGACGACTTGCCCGCGCCGGCCTCGCCGACGATCTCGAGGTTTCTATCCGCGCGGCCCGTGCGGGCCGCGACCCGCCAGGCCCTGCGCGACCAGATCGACGCCATCGTTTCTATCCGCGCGGCCCGTGCGGGCCGCGACGCCATCAAGGCCGCCCTGCACGTCGAGGGTGTCGTTTCTATCCGCGCGGCCCGTGCGGGCCGCGACTCGTACTGGTCGAGGTAGACGGTCTTCTTGGTTCGTTTCTATCCGCGCGGCCCGTGCGGGCCGCGACGCGCAGCACGTGCTGCTGAGGAGAAACGCATCATGTTTCTATCCGCGCGGCCCGTGCGGGCCGCGACCAGTGGGAGTACGCCAGGGGTCTGATCGGCGTGGAGTTTCTATCCGCGCGGCCCGTGCGGGCCGCGACCTGGAGCGCAAGGAGCGTGAGATCCAGGAGCGGGAGTTTCTATCCGCGCGGCCCGTGCGGGCCGCGACCACACCTTGGGCGCGGGCCTGGCAACTGACCAGCAGTTTCTATCCGCGCGGCCCGTGCGGGCCGCGACGCCCTGAACGCCCTGGGCCGCGACGGCCTGGTCGAGTTTCTATCCGCGCGGCCCGTGCGGGCCGCGACCCGGCGGCCGGCTTCAACGCCCTGGCTGAGCACCCGTTTCTATCCGCGCGGCCCGTGCGGGCCGCGACGACGGCTCGGTCGTCAAGGCCAAGCCGCCCCAGAGTTTCTATCCGCGCGGCCCGTGCGGGCCGCGACCTTCGCCGGTCTCGTCGCTCTCGTAGCTGCCGGTGTTTCTATCCGCGCGGCCCGTGCGGGCCGCGACCGTAGCAGCATGGTCATTGCCTCCGGCGGGTGCGGTTTCTATCCGCGCGGCCCGTGCGGGCCGCGACCTGCGCAACAACTACCGGGGCGATTAATAGCGTGTTTCTATCCGCGCGGCCCGTGCGGGCCGCGACCCGTTCAGCAGTACATGGGGCACGCCAACGTGCAGTTTCTATCCGCGCGGCCCGTGCGGGCCGCGACTCACCGGGAATGCGCTTGACGCCGTCATGGGGCAGTTTCTATCCGCGCGGCCCGTGCGGGCCGCGACTCGCCACCACCTACGCAAAAGCCGACTGGACCGTGTTTCTATCCGCGCGGCCCGTGCGGGCCGCGACCCGGTTTCATACTCGCGCGTGCTCGAGTAGGGTTGGTTTCTATCCGCGCGGCCCGTGCGGGCCGCGACGCTTCCAAACGATGGGGGCGGACCATGCGCAGGTTGGTTTCTATCCGCGCGGCCCGTGCGGGCCGCGACACCTGCTGCCCACCCTGGGTGATGTGGGGCTCGCTGTTTCTATCCGCGCGGCCCGTGCGGGCCGCGACGATGCCAGCCGGGTGCTTATGCCGGGGTGAGGGGGTTTCTATCCGCGCGGCCCGTGCGGGCCGCGACGACAGACCCTCAAGGGCATCAAGTCGGTAGAAGCGTTTCTATCCGCGCGGCCCGTGCGGGCCGCGACCCGCCGATTTGCCCTTGTTCGAGCTCTGATATCTGTTTCTATCCGCGCGGCCCGTGCGGGCCGCGACCACCTTTCCGGCGCGATCACGACCAACGTCGTTGTTTCTATCCGCGCGGCCCGTGCGGGCCGCGACTTGAAACGCCGTGCTCCGCCCACTTCTCTTCAATGTTTCTATCCGCGCGGCCCGTGCGGGCCGCGACGCGGTTACGCCAGTTGACCGAGCTGGCCGTGGTCTGTTTCTATCCGCGCGGCCCGTGCGGGCCGCGACGAACCTTGCGCTTGCCGACCCGGATGGCCGGGTGGTTTCTATCCGCGCGGCCCGTGCGGGCCGCGACCGTAGCGTGGACCGCGCTGCGCTCGATCACTGACGTTTCTATCCGCGCGGCCCGTGCGGGCCGCGACTGTAGGAGCTGCCCAAGGTGTTGTTGGGTCCGGCGTTTCTATCCGCGCGGCCCGTGCGGGCCGCGACTTTCGCGTGCCGCCCTGGATGATCGGCCATACCGAGTTTCTATCCGCGCGGCCCGTGCGGGCCGCGACCGGATGTCGCCCGCGCCGGCGGCGTGGCGGTTGTCGTTTCTATCCGCGCGGCCCGTGCGGGCCGCGACCCTGGCCGGACTTCATGTTGCGCAACGTGCGCTGGTTTCTATCCGCGCGGCCCGTGCGGGCCGCGACATGTGCCCGAGCTGCATGGTGCGCAGCACCGGGCTGTTTCTATCCGCGCGGCCCGTGCGGGCCGCGACCTGGTGTTCCTGGACAAGTTCGGCCAGCCCACCGCGTTTCTATCCGCGCGGCCCGTGCGGGCCGCGACAAGCAACTGGGCATTATCCACCAACACCTGCTGGAGTTTCTATCCGCGCGGCCCGTGCGGGCCGCGACTTGACCAGTTGGCGACGGTGGCCGCCATTTGGAGTTTCTATCCGCGCGGCCCGTGCGGGCCGCGACCGTGACCGGCCGACCTCGCTGGCCCGCTTCGCGACGTTTCTATCCGCGCGGCCCGTGCGGGCCGCGACCCGCCTGCTGCGCGACGATCTCGATGTGGAGAACCTGTTTCTATCCGCGCGGCCCGTGCGGGCCGCGACAGGAGACCTTGCGCAGGGTGAATCCAAAGGTCAGGCGTTTCTATCCGCGCGGCCCGTGCGGGCCGCGACGTTCCCACCGGCCAGGCCCGGGTCGTGGCCTCGGTGTTTCTATCCGCGCGGCCCGTGCGGGCCGCGACGCGGTATAGTCTTTCATCAGATCACTCCCATCTCGGTTTCTATCCGCGCGGCCCGTGCGGGCCGCGACGATACTCGGCCAGGCGAACCTGCAGGATCGCGTGGCGTTTCTATCCGCGCGGCCCGTGCGGGCCGCGACCAGCCCGGGATCGACCGGCTGCGCGAGGCCGACGGAGTTTCTATCCGCGCGGCCCGTGCGGGCCGCGACGTGGACCGCCCGGTCTTCCGCTGGACGAGCACGGAGTTTCTATCCGCGCGGCCCGTGCGGGCCGCGACTCTCGATGCCAACGGCTTGCTCGTCGGCAGCAAGGTTTCTATCCGCGCGGCCCGTGCGGGCCGCGACGGGTCTTCCAGGCTAGAAGGACAACCTCACTGTCGTTTCTATCCGCGCGGCCCGTGCGGGCCGCGACTCCGATTCTCCGCCGCCGCCTGAGTGAGATCTCGTTTCTATCCGCGCGGCCCGTGCGGGCCGCGACCGCCGCGGTATGCCATGGCGTCGTGATGCGGGCTGTTTCTATCCGCGCGGCCCGTGCGGGCCGCGACCCTCCTCCTGTGTTGTCGTCAAAGTTGGGGCCGGGTTTCTATCCGCGCGGCCCGTGCGGGCCGCGACTCGCGCATGTCGGCCTTGGCATCACTGCGGACATGGTTTCTATCCGCGCGGCCCGTGCGGGCCGCGACCCGTGGCCATCGCTCGCGTCATGCAGCGCTACCAGGTTTCTATCCGCGCGGCCCGTGCGGGCCGCGACTGGAAGCCGACAGCGCACTCCAGCAGTGGGAGAACGTTTCTATCCGCGCGGCCCGTGCGGGCCGCGACTACCACGTTTGCGGCAAGAGGTGACAAACAGTGGATGTTTCTATCCGCGCGGCCCGTGCGGGCCGCGACCCTCATCAGGGCGTGGAAGTTCATCGACGAGAAGGTTTCTATCCGCGCGGCCCGTGCGGGCCGCGACTGTTCCCTTATAACGCTTTGATGGAGCAGGTGAAATGCCTATAGTTCTGCGAAATAGGGCTCAGCAGCAGGAAATACTGCCTGGCTTTGATGGCCAGGCATAATAAAAGGAGAAAAATCAAATTGTTAAAGAGCCGCGAACCTGCCAGGAAAACCCATGACACTTATGGTTCGCAGAACAGGTGGGAAACTAGAAAACGAGGGGACCATTCATATCCAAGGCAGGCTTTGCGCCAATGTGCTCAATACGGTTCTTCCAGTTCTTTCCCAGGAAGTAGAAGCGCAAGCTATCCACTTCATCATCGATCAGATCGATTAGCCGCTGTCGAAGGCGAACCCATTGGTCAGGATCGACTTCGATCTCGAAAACCGAGAATTGCACTCGCTGCCCGACATCACGGCAAGCCTTGGCAACCCGGCGCAACCTTCCTTCGCCACCCTCTGATGACGTGCTGACGTCATAGCTGACCAGAACCATCATCGCTGCACTCTCCTAGTCGAGTCATTTCCATAAGAAGGGCGGGTAGGCATCCAGGTCGCCGCGCAGATGGCGTGCCAACAACTGAGCCTGCAATATCGGCAGCATGCCAATCGGAGCCTTCTCGCCGATAAAGGCGTGATTAAGCTCTTCACGCTTCCTCTCCTGATAGGCGGTCAGTACCGTCTTGCGCGCATCGTCGGTCAAGACCACACCACCACTTTCAGCAACCGTGAAGTCCTTCTCGCGTAGTTGGCGACGATTGACTAGAGACAGCGCCAATCTATCCCCCAAAAGAGGCCTGAACTCCTCGGCAAGATCGAGCGCCAAGCTGGGCCGGCCAGGGCGATCCCGATGAAGGAATCCCACTGCCGGGTCCAGCCCTACGCTTTCTAGCGCCGAACGGCAGTCGTGGGTCAACAACGTATAGAGGAAGGACAATAGGGCATTGAGACGATCACGCGGCGGACGACGGTTGCGGCCAGTGAAGCGGAAGACTTCGCCATCGTGGCGAACGAGACTATCGAAGACGCTGAAATAAACCTGCGCGGCTTCGCCCTCCAGGCCACGTAATCCATTCGTCGTGGGTTCATGCAACAGATCCCGAGCGATCCGGCTTAGGCGGGTACGTGCCCTTTCCAACCCTTCACGCTCGGGCGGCTCCAGCTTGCTAGCGTAGTCTCGAAGCCCTCTGGCGATTACCGCACGCTGATTATGCACCTTGCCAATCAACAGACCGCGAACGATATCAGCACAACCAACCTCGTCATCGCTGGTGCGGTACTGTGCACGCCTCAGCAGCACATTGCCTGACACCGGCCCCTCGATACGTGCAAGAAACTTACCATTGGGGGTCAAGTGCGTAATAGTGACCCCTTGTTCGGCACAAAAGCCCATCAATGGTGGAGATACCATCACCCTGCCGAAGCAGACCAGTGATTCGAGCATATGAATGGGAAGTCGTGCCCGCTCCTTGCCCTCGACATCCATGACCACATTGGCTCCATCCTTCTTGAGCCAAGCCCCCTCAGTAGTGATGTAGAGTGTATTGAGCTGGCGGCGCATACGATTCACTCATCCAGAGATTGAATTTGACGCTCCAGCCAGCGGCCTGCCGATCTCTGCTTACCCATGACTTGAGGTTGGCAGGCATTTATCAGCGAGCAGTGGTCGCAGCGCTTTGGCTCGTAGGTAGCGGATGGCGTACGGTTGCTATCGAAGAGGGCACGCGTCTCTGCGATGATTCGCAAGGTCAGTGTCCGAAGCTCTTCGTCGAACGTGACGGTCTTTCTCCTCCGGGTCTTGCCGTAGTACAGAGCGCCCTCCTCGATTCTGAGGCTCAGCATCTCCTCCAGGCACAGCGCCTGGGCACAGAGTTGTACTTCATCGGCTCGATGCGCCTTGGGCCGGCCACGTTTGTATTCAATGGGCCTCACCACGTGAGGTTGCCGGGTTTCGTCGAACTCAACCACATCGGCAACTCCGGTCAACCCCAGCACCTCACTGGCCAGCGGAAGCGCCATCGCGGTATGAATGCCGCGCCGGCGCTCATGACCCAGGTGGTCGGCCCGCTCATGAAGAATGCGTCCTTCCGCCGTATAGCGGTTCTCCTCCCACTGCTGTTCGAGGTGAATCAGCGCACACTGGCGCGGGCAGAACAACATGTGCTGCAGCGCCGAGAGCGGGATCAGTCGGACGTCATCCCCCATCCCATTCGCCTACAGTTTCTCGTCGACGCTGACACCGGCCGGCAAGACCTCTGCATCGACAGAGACGCGATAGTCGCTGTAGCGACGGGCTGGCGTAAGCTCCTCACCTTCGACACGCTCGACTTTTACGCTATCGAACAGCAGATGCGCCGGGGCATTACCCATCGGGTTATCATGCTTGAAGACAATCAGCTTGCGCGCCGACATTTCGCCACGGGCAGCGGAGCGGTCATGCTCGAACATATTGACCAGCGCGCGCCACAGTAGCTCAAGATCCTCGTCCGAGAAGCCGGTACGCTCAGCGAGCTTGGCCGATATGTAGCCGTGGGCACGATAGAGGCCATAGGGAATGATATGTTTGCGGCCCATGGTGCGCTCCTTCTCCAGGTCGCGCTCATTGGTAACCGCCATTCGGGTGATCGAGACTTCCATCGGCACTACCGGGTCGATAGAGCTGGCAAAAGCCATCTGCACCGGGCCACGGACTTGGCCAGAGTTGACCTCAGTGGTCATTACCGCACCGAAGGTGCGAACATCGAAGAAATTCCGGCACATCCATTCCGTCAGCGCTCGAGCCTTTTCCACCTCTTTGGGAAGCTTCTTGGGCTCGGGTTTAATGTCGAGCGCATCATAGGCCTTCTTGTGCTGGTTATTGAGTACCGACTTTTCCTGCATATAGATGGCGTAGCCGGCTTCTTCTTCCTTCTCCAAGGCGACGTAGTTGCGGATCTTACGCTTGAGGCAGACGTCGGTCACCAGTCCCTGGTTCGTTTCAGGATCGAGCCGGGGCAGGTTGCCTGCATCCGGATCCCCATTAGGGTTGCCGTTGGTGACGTCGAATAGCAGCACGAATTCGTAACGATTGGCGATTGCGGTCATTCCATATCTCCCGGGCTAGCCTCATCAGCATTCTCTTGCTGACGAGTCCATTTCTGTTGATAATAACCAATAGCAAACTTTCCTTGCTCCTGAATAGAAAGATGCTTAGGAAATTCCGCTGGTAGCTTTTTCATTATCTCGCCCATTTTTTTCTCAATAGCATAGGCGACATTTTCTCTCTTATCTTTTCGTATCCTAGAAAAATGGTGAACAACGCCACGCGTCAGCATTGGAAACACATTCGCCGGGGTAGCTGAAGCCGCACCATAATAACGGTCACGTATTGTAGCGTTGACTTCTTTACCTAGGGCTTCTCGCTGAGCATTCTCCAGTTCAGCAAATAACCTTCCTAATAAGTAACTGGCATTGGTGCAATGTTGATCGAGACTCACGGGCACCTCCTGATAGTTGAAATTCGAGTTCGCTGCGAGTCGTGCATCTCGTGCGAGTACAGCCTTGCAAAGCGCCACGCGCAGGCCAGTAATGCCACCATCGCTGCGAAAGCGCATCACTATGTTGTTCAATAGGGACTGAGGATAGCGACACCCGGTAAGGACGGAGCGCATCATCTCGCCGGCTAGTTGTGGCAGTACATCTTCAGCTTTTGGCCAGTCGCCATGAATGGGGGCTGTCTGCAAAGCAAGCCGCCTCACACCCGGCATCACACCTTTCCAAGGGATAGGCTCCAGCAGCATATCTTTATGATGTTGGGCATAGTGCTGAGCCAGGCGCTCCAGACTATCCACATACCAAAAGCGCACCGATAAGCGCGCAGCATTAGGGGCAAGCCCGAGCACGAAGAACTGGGTATCCGACTCCAACATCGGATCCAGCTCCTGCAAAGGACGCCCTTGAGAAATATCGGTCAGCAAGGTACCCAGCTTGGCAGCCTCTTGCTCATCATTGGGCGGCTCATTGAGCATGGCGAAAAAGTTCTCGGCCGCCTCGGCATGTGCCGCATCCCTGGCCCTGGCCCAGAACACCACCGTGGAATCGCCGATCTGGAGCCGTTGGCGATTATCGGCATCACCTCTCAGCAAGTAATTCAGCGCTGTTGAGTATCCAAAGATGGCTGATTTAGAAATCGAGGCGTTTTGATTCTTGCTGTAGCCGTAGGATTCATAAGCATCGCTGTTAAACGAGACGAGAGATGCGCCAGACGACTGTGCATCCCTGACGCCTCGAATTGCAGGGTGGTCGGTACCCAACGGGGCGATCTCACCAGTGATCAAACACTGCCCTAACTCCCCTTCACCACTTTCCAGCGCAGCACCCCATAACCGGCGTGCTTCGTGGTTCTCATGCAGATACTGTCGCTGGCCATCAAGCCGAAATATGACATTGGTATCCAATACTTCTTCGCTGTAGCCAGGAAGACCAATGAGTTGCTCTGGTATCCATTGATCGAGCAGTCTAAGAAAGGCGATCAAGCAGGGATCATTACTCTCGCCGAATAGAGCGCGCTGACGCTCCTTGAATGCCTCATGCTCATCCACCAGTCGCTTACCTTCACCGGCAGAGGCACCGAGGGCATACGCAGTCTTGTCCCACAGCGGATAGGCGTGGATTCCCGAGGTACGACGCTTGTCCACAGGCACCTGGCAAGGGCTTGGTCGAGGCTTCTTGCCGGTGGTATCGCGCAGATCGATGATCTGTAGCGGCTTTCCATCCTGGGAAAATACTAGGCAGAAACTGATTTTCTCACTACTGAAGCCAGGCAGTGGCACTTTGTTTTCATCAGCCAGTCGCTGATAGTAATCGTTCAGAGCGGTCAGGATCATGCCAATGCCTCCTCGAAAGGCGGCACCTCGATCACGCCGTCCTGCATCCTGGCGCGAAAGTAACGTGGCATCTTGCCGTTGGCAAAGTCGATATCATGCAACATGAAGCCGAGATCACGCTCCCCATTTAGCTGTGGATCGACCTGTGGCATGTCAACCTCGGTTTCGACCAATGCAAATGCAGCCGGAAACTCTCGCGTACCCAGGCATGGCATGTGGAAGCACTGTCCTTGGCGGGCACGGCGATTGAAGATGTCCAGGTGCTTACCGGGCGTATCGCTCTCGTCGGCACGCGAAGTGAACTCGAAGTGAGCCTCAATGACATAGCCCACATCACGCAAAATGGTGGCAGCACGCTGTTGCCGATTCTGGTCGACGAAATAAGCCACGTCGTCGACACGCCCCGCCTTCATGGCCTTGGTAACGGTCGTGGCAGGCAGCTTTCCCGCGACTTCGTTGCGGCGCAGCGATTCGAATCGGATCGGTTTCAATACATGGATGCGATCCACGCACCAGCGAATCGCCGGCTTCCAATGGATAGCTTCCAGGATGCCTCGCGCTGCGGACGGCGTAATCACATCGTAGGAGACACGCTCGACTTTCATCTCAGGCCGAGTAAAGCAGGCCCGCTCCCCCCAGATATGCAGACGAACCCCATATGTCATCCGCTGCTCCTTAATTTGCTTGCTATGTTTTTGTCGATGCCTCACCAGACATTGGACTCACTGGCTCGGAAGGTCGGATCACTCCAGTTCAGCCCAAGACGCTTGTCGTAAAGATCCTTGTTTATCAGCACCATGAACTGCTCTCCGAACTTGTCGGGTTTAACAGCCGCGATGGCGCCAACCCGCTCTAACGCAGCGAAGCCTTGGCGTGGAACCTGTACGGTGTAGGGCTGAAGCTTGCGAGCGATACCACCGACTCCTTCGGCATGCTCTAAACCTCTCAGCGCGGCTCGGGCCTTATCGTCGAAGGGAATGATCACGGCACGCTGGTTGTTCTCGATCATGCGAAACTTCTGCTCAAGGGTTTCGAAGGGAAGTCCATCGAGACGGCCGTCTTCAACCAGCTTCAACAAGTCATGCTTATCCAGCGCTTTGGGGCCCTGCTGCCAGTACAGCAGTCGAAAGTAGGCCTCTATGGCCTCCAGCGACAGAGGATCGTCTCCGTAGTGCCGGAGCACTTCAGCAGTAGCTTGCGCAAACTGCTTGAGTTCAGGAGGAGGCGCCCACTCTTCATTGACGGTAGAAAAGATCAACACCTCACTATCGCCAACGGCACGCTTGCCTTCGCGATTACAGCGCCCAGCCGCCTGAGCGATGGAGTCCAGTCCTGCCTCGGCACGCAAGACGCGCGGAAAGTCGACGTCCACCCCCGCTTCTATTAGGGACGTCGAAATTACCTGGCAGGGCCCTCCCTGTTCCAGAGCTTGGCGTATCTCGGCCAGTATCTGGCGACGGTGCACGGCACACATCGAGGTGGTGAGATGATAGGCACCAGGCTGCTGGGCTATCGACTCGTACAGAGCCCGGGCGTGACGACGGTTATTGACGATGCAGAGCACCTGATCGGTCGCGAGCAGTTGATCGCGAAGCTCCTCATCCGTCATGGGGCCAACATGATGTACATGGACACGCTCCAGTTGCCGATAGAGCTTTTCAGGCTCTGGGGCAAGTTCCCTCAGGTTTCGCAAACCGCCTTTGAAACTGCTCTCAGGATCATCAGTTTCGACTAGGGCCGGCTGAGTTGCCGTACACAGCACGACGCTGGTGCGATAGTTCAGCGCTAGTTCGTCCAGTGCCGTCACGCTGGGCCGCAGCAGCGGCAAGGGCATGGTTTGCGCTTCGTCCAGGATCACCACGCTGTTAGCAATGTTGTGCAGTTTGCGGCAGCGTGAAGTCTTGGCAGCAAAGAGACTCTCGAAGAACTGCACCGCCGTGGTGACGATAATCGGCGCATCCCAGTTTTCGCTGTCGCGTCGCAGCTTGTCGATACTTCGCTGGTCTCGCTGATTGTCAGCATCGAAGGCGCTATGGTGCTCCAACACTGCCGCCTCGCCATGCTGCCCCAAGGCATGACGAAACACTGCAGCGTTCTGCTCAACGATACTGGTGAAGGGAATCACATAGATCACTCGGTCCATACCGTGGGCAATGGCGTGGTCGAGAGCGAAAGCCAGCGAGGCCAGTGTCTTGCCTCCACCTGTCGGCACCGTCAGCGTGAATCTACCTGGCGTGAGCTCGGCTTGTGAACGTACATGGGAGAGGATTTCTCCTCGTAGGCGATTGACATCACTATCGCCCTTGAAGCCGGCTAGATGCTTATCCAAGGCATCACGCAATGCGTCCAGGGGTGGTCCGCCCCCGCGCGCGTGGGGTACGCCCCGCTCATTTACGGCATAGAACGCTTCGGTATCGATAAAGTCGGCATCGACCAAGCAGGAAAACAGCATTCTCGCGAGAAACGCGTACTGGAAGAAGGCCCTGTCATTCCGACGCTGGAATCGCTCGGGAGGTGGCAGGAATTCGGGCAGAACAATCTCTTGCTGCCATATCGGGTCGAGAGGGGGCAAATCTGCTTCTAAGCGGTTCTTCAGCGGCGTACGTTCGCCGCTATCCCGTCCATTGGCCAGCCCTGCATGGTGACCGGCAATTAGATAGGCCAAGAGATGGCCAAGCTGCGGATATTTCTCGATGGCGACATGGGCGCCTGCCGTGGAGTGGTCGACACGCTCCGGTGAACCTTCCAGGCGCCGCTGAAAAGGCACAGTGTACTTGCCAAGGTCGTGCAGCAAGCCTATTGTCTCGCCCCATGGCGAGGCGCCAAACCGGCTCGCTCGCTGAGCTGCCAGTCGACCAACTGCGTTCAGATGCCCCGCTAATGGCTGCCAATGAGCTCTGTCGGCTTCCTCAATGGAGTGCGCATAAAACATGCGTTCCCTGCCTGTCGTATTTTTCTAGTCCTTTTAGACAAGCATCTATCGTAACTTTTCGCTACAAAAAATTATCCATAGATTGAGCCAGGTCATGCGTTGCCTCAAACCACCTCCGCCACCTCTTCAAACGCCAGCCTTGCCCCCCTCGGGCGCTGGCTTTGCGGCTCCCCCACGCCGAGGTTGACCAGGAAGTTGCTTTTGTAGCGGCCGTCGGGGAAGAACTCTTCGTCGACCATGTCGTGGTCGAAGCCGCTCATGGGGCCGACGTCGAGCCCCAGCATGCGGGCGGCGACGATGAGGTAGGCGCCCTGCAGGGTGCCGTTGCGGCAGGCGGTGTCGTTGGCCTTGTCGGGGTTTTCTGCAAAGCGTTCGCGGGCATTGGGCGATTGCGGGAAGACGGTGGGCATGTACTCGTAGAAGCGGGTGTCGATGGCGACGATCACGGTGGCCGCGGCTTCGTGGGCCTTGTCGCGGTTGCCTTCGGAGAGCGCCGGGATCAGGCGCGACTTGCCTTCGTCGCTCACCACGAAGACGTAGCGCGCCGGCTGGCAGTTCATCGAGGTGGGGCCCCACTTGAGCAGGTCGTAGAGTTCGCGCAGGGTGGCCTCACTGATGGGCTCCTGCTTGAAGCCATAGTGAGTGCGCGCTTGCCGGAACACGGTATCCAGCGCGGTGTCGTCGAGGGGCTGACGAGGCATCAAACTCTCCGGGTTCGAAGTGGGCTCAGTTCACTTTACGCGTTCGTTACCGGCCGGTCACGACCGGTTGTTGAAAGCGTTACCCATTCAGCCAGACGATCCCTGCATTGAGGTAGCCCGCAAAGCTGACCCAGGCCAGGTAGGGCACCAGTAGCCAGGCAGCCAGTGACGAAATGCGGGCAAAGCGACGAATCGTCAGCAACAGCAGTCCCCATAGCAGCACGAGATCGAGCAGGGCGAAAACCATCAGGTTCATGCCGAAAAACAGCAGCGACCATAGCCCGTTGGCTGCCAACTGGGCGACGAAGGGCCACAGCACCGTGACCCGCTGCTCGGGGGAAATCCGTAGCGTAACCCACCAGGCGGCGATCACCATCAGCAGGTAGAGTATCGTCCAGACCACCGAGAAGACCCAGCCGGGGGGTGTGAGCGGCGGCTTTTCGAGCTCGGCATACCAGGCGCCGGGCGAGGTAAGAGCCCCTATCATGGCCACGAGGGCGACCAGCAGCAGCCAGCCGAGAAAGATCACCAGCGAGTGGCGGGGGGCGACGGTAGAGACTGCCATGCGCAACTCCTTTGCGGCTCGATGCCGCCAGTGTGGGTCGCGGCCCGGTCGAATGCTACCTTAATAAGCACAGCCCAACGCCTGACGAAAGGAAACTCTCATGCCTCGTTGCCGCTTGCTGCCGTTTGCATGCGCCCTCCTGATGTTTATCCCTTCCTTGACCCTGGCCCAGCAGCCCACCCAGGAGTACCAGGCCTACGAGGACGCCCTGGCCCGGGGCGAGCGCCACGCCAACGTATGGCAGTACGGCTGGGCGGGGGTGTACGCCTCTACGCTGGCCGTGAACGTCTATCAGGCCAGCGAGTCGGACAGCCGCGACACCCGCTACGACGCCAGGGTGGGCGCGGTGAAGTCGGCCCTGGCGCTGGCCGGCACGCTGATGGACCGTCAGCCGCACCCGGCGGCCCGCCGACAGTTGCGCGAGGGAGATGGCGATATCGAGAGCGCGCGCCGGCTGCTGCACGAGGTGGCCGCGGAGGAGCGCCAGCGCCGCAGCCTGGAGGCACGCCTCGGCTCGCTGCTGGTGAATACGGCCTCCGGCCTGCTGATCGGCGTGGGCGACGGTCGCGGCCGCGACGGGGCGATCAATTTCGCCACCGGCATGCTGGTCAGCGAGCTGCAGCTGCAGACCCAGCCGCGCCAGGCCACGGCGGCGATCAATCGCTTCCAGCCGGCACGGGTCTCGTTCGGCGACATGCACCTGGAAGGCGAATACGCTCTGCTGCTGATGCCCAATCAGGTAGGGGTGGCGCTGCGCTATTGAGCCCTTTGAAACATATTGGTTAGTTGAAACGTATTGATTTGAGCCAAGCGCCCAGGCTGCCGAGCCTGGGCGCTTGGCTCAAATATGTTATGATATAACATATACAAAACACTCTTTGGTCCGTCCCATGCTCGATACGCTGCTCTGGTGGCTGACGTCACCCTTCGACTATGCCTTCATGCGCCGAGCCCTGGTGGCGTCATTGGCGCTGTCGCTCAGCGCACCGATTCTCGGCGTGTTTCTCACCCTGCGCGGCATGAGCCTGATGGGTGAGGCACTCTCGCATGCCATTCTGCCGGGAGTGGCCGTCGCCTTCATGCTGGCCGGTTTCTCCCTGCCGCTGATGATGGCCGGCGGCGTGCTGGCCGGGCTGGTTACCGTGGCCCTGGCCGGTGGGGTGACGCAATTCAGCGGGCTCAAGGAAGACGCGGCCATGGCCAGCCTGTTCCTGGTGGCCATGGCCTCGGGGGTGCTGATCGTGAGCCTCTCGGGGAATGCGCTGGATCTCGGCCATGTGCTGTTTGGTAACATACTGACGGTGGACAGCCGCACCCTGATGCTGGTGGCAGTGGCCAGCAGTGCGATAATGATCGGTGTAGCAGTCGCTTTTCGCGCTCTGGTGGTGGAGTGCCTGGATCCGCAGTTTCTGACGCTGCAAGGGCGGCATGCCGGCTGGACCCACGCTCTGTTCATGATGATGGTGGTACTGAGCCTGGTGGTGAGTTTCCAGACCCTGGGCACCCTGATGGCAGCCGGCCTGATGCTGCTTCCCGCCGCCGCCGCACGTTACTGGAGCCAGCGGCTCGAGGGAATGCTCGCCACTGCCGTCGGCATTGCCCTGGCTGTCAGCATGGTGGGGTTACTGGCGTCGTATCACGCCGGCCTGCCCTCCGGGCCTACGATCATTCTGCTGGCAGGGTTGGCGTACATCGTGTCGATCGTGCTTGGCCCTTGTCACAGTTTGCGGGCGGGCCGAGCCCGACCCAAAGCGGCACAGCGTTCACAACCGATCTCTTGAACGGTTCCTTTTTGCGGCGAACGCTGCATACTGCCGCCCTGGATCGATTGGCCCGCGGTTGAATCTGATGGGCTAAACTTTACCGACTGTTTTGCAATGTTATATCTTAATCTATTTCGTGAGGGGGCATTCATGGCACACCGCACGCACCGGCACCGCCCCGAAGGGCCATGCCATTTTTCATTGATGTCGCTTTCCGCCAGGCGCCGCCTGCTACTGGCTGCCGCGCCGCTGGGCGTGCTGTGGCTAGCCGTTTCCTGGGCGGCAGGATGGTGGGGCTGATGTCTGAAGGGCAGAACTCACGCCTGGAGCTACGCGACCTGCAGCTGGCCCAGGCCAACCGCACCGTGCTCGAACACGTGAACGGCCGCTTTCGCGATGGCGCCATCACGGCCCTGGTGGGGGCCAACGGCGCGGGCAAGAGCACGCTGATTCAAGGCATCATGGGCATGTTGCGCCCGGTGGCGGGCAAGGTGATTTGCTCGGTGCCCAAGGAGCGCCGCGCCTGGCTGCCCCAGCAGTTGGCGCTGGACCTGACCTTTCCCATGAGCGTGGAAGAGCTGGTGATGACCGGCAGCTGGCCGAGCCACGGTGCCCTCACCGGCTACTGTGCCCGTCACTATCGTCGCGGCCGTGAGGTGATGGCTCGCCTGGGCATTTCGCACCTGGCTCACCGCCCGCTGGGCGAACTCTCCGGCGGCCAGCGCCAGCGCGCGCTGATCGGCCGCACCCTGATGCAGGAGGCGGAGCTGCTGCTGCTCGACGAACCGTTCGCCAACGTCGACGTGGAAACCGTCGAGGTTCTGATGACGGTATTGCGTGAGATGGCCGCCGACGGCACCACCATCATAGTGGTACTGCACGACATGGAGCAGCTCGCTCGCCTGGCCGAAGAGGTGGTGGTGCTTCACCAGGGCCACGCTCGCTGGACCACGGCCCAGGCGGTGCTTCACAGCCAGCCGACCGCCGCCGAATCGGCCCGCCTCGCGCTGGGCATGCCGGGGGTAAGCGCATGCTAGAGCTACTGCATGAGTGGCTGATCGCCCCCTTCGATTACGGCTTCATGCGGCGTGCCGCGGTGGCCGGCCTGGCGCTGTCGCTGGCGGCACCGCCTATCGGCGTGTTTCTGATGCTGCGCGGCATGAGCCTGATCGGCGATGCCATGGCCCATGCCATTCTGCCCGGCGTGGCGCTGGGCTTTCTGCTCGCCGGCTTCTCGCTGCCAGCCATGAGCCTGGGCGGCGTGCTCTCGGGGCTGCTGGTGGCCATGCTGGCGGGCAGCGTGTCGCAGATGACCGGCCACCGGGAAGACTCGGCCATGGCCAGCTTCTTCCTGATCTCGCTGGCGGCGGGGGTGATGCTGGTTTCGCTGGGGGGCAGCAGTGTGGATCTCACCCACGTACTGTTCGGCTCGATCCTGGCGGTGAACACCACCGCGCTGTTGCTGATCGCGGCCATCAGCAGCGTGATCGTCTTGACCCTGGCGCTGATCTTCCGCGCGCTGGTCGTGGAGTGTCTCGACCCACTGTTCCTGCGCGGCCAGGGCATGCAGGGTAGTCTGGTGCACGGCATCTTTCTCGGCCTGGTTGTGCTCAACCTCACTGCCGGTTTCCAGACCCTGGGCACCCTGATGGCGGTGGGTTTGATGATGCTGCCAGCCACCACCGCGCGCTTCTGGAGCAAGCGCCTGGAAGGGCTGATCGGCACCGCCATCCTGCTCGCCATGCTGGCCAGTACCGGTGGGCTGCTGCTCTCTTATCACCTCAATATCCCTTCCGGCCCGGGCATCATCCTGCTGGCGGGCTTGGGCTATATGCTCTCCGCTTTGTTCGGCCGGCATCACAGTCTGCTGGCCAAGCTGAGGCGGCGCGCAGCCCCGCTTGGCTCGCCGGAGCCACTTTGAACGAGCACGACAATACAAACCCTTCACGGAGGACTTCCATGCGACACCTTACACCAGCACTGATCATTGGCACTTCTGCCATGCTGGCGCTGCCGGCCGCCATCGCCGCCGAGCGTATCCAGGTCGTCACCAGTTTCAGCATCCTGGCCGACATGGTGCAGAACGTGGGCGGCGAGCATGTGGAGGTCACCTCGCTGGTCGGCCCCGACAGCGACGCCCATGTCTACTCCCCCACCCCGCGTGACGCCCGCGCCCTGGCCGATGCCGATCTGGTGGTGTTCAACGGCCTGCTGTTCGAAGGCTGGATGGAGCGGCTGATCGACTCCAGCGACTACAACGGCCCGCTGGTGACCACCACCGACGGCATCGACAGGCTGGACTATCACGGTCATGACCATGAGGACGCGCATGGCCATGACCACGGGCACGACCACGATCATGACAATGGCCACGACCGTGGCCACGAGCACGAGCACGAGCATGACGACCACGACCACGACCACGACCACGACCACGACCACGATCATGACGACCACGGCCATGATGACCATGGCCACGGGCACGATCATGCGCATGGCGATTACGACCCGCACGCCTGGCAGGATCTGGCCATGGGCAAGGTGTACGTGGGCAACATCCGTGACGGCCTGATCGAAGCGGACCCGGACAACGAAGCCGCCTATCGCGAGAATGCCGAGCGTTACATCAACGAGCTGGCGGCCACCGACGCCGAAATCCGCGAGCTGCTGGGCGAGATTCCGTCTTCCACCAGCGTGATCACCGGGCATGACTCCTTCGGCTATTTTTCCAACGCCTACGGCCTGCGCTTCCTCTCGCCGGTGGGGCTCTCCACCGAGGCCGAGCCCAGCGCCGCCGACATGGCCAGGCTGATCGACGTGATTCGCGAGCAGAACGTGCGCGCTCTGTTCCACGAGAACATGACCAGCCCGGCGGTGATCAATCAGCTCGCCGAGGAGACCGGCCTGCCCATTGCCGGCACGCTCTATGCCGATGCGCTGGCGGCAGAAGGCGAAGCCAGCACCTATCTGGGCATGATGCGTCACAACGCCCAGGTGCTGCACGACGCCCTGGCAGATCATGACGGCCACGATCACGATCATAGCCACGATCACGGCGATGACCACGATCACGGCGATAATGGTCACGACCACAGCCATAGCCACTGAGGTCCACCCCAGTACTGTCCACAGGGGGCGCCGGCGGCGCCCCTTTTCTTTGTCAGAATCTCAGCCCGCCATCACATTCGATGACGCGTCCGGTGAAGTAGTCGTTGTCGAAGATGAACGCCACACTGTGGGCGATGTTGTCGGCCTCGCCCAATCGCTTCAGCGGCACGCTGGCAGCTACCTTCTGGTACATATCGGGGCGCATGGCGGCCGTCATGGGGGTCTCGATGAACCCCGGCGCCACCGTGCCCGTGCGAATCCCGTAGCGGGCCAGCTCCTTGCCCCAGGTCACCGTGAGCGCATGCACGCCCGCCTTGGCGGCCGCGTAGTTGGTCTGGCCCATGTTGCCCGCGCGGGAGATGCTGGAGATGTTGACGATCACTCCCCCTTGGCCCGCCTCCACCATCTGCGTCGCCGCTTCGCGGCCACACAAAAAGACGCCGGTCAGGTTCACGTCGATCACTCGCTTCCACGCCTCGAGCGACATGCGCTTGGTGATTGCACCCTCTTCCGCCTTGAGCAGCAGCGCGTCGTCGGTGATGCCGGCATTGTTGACGCAGCCTGCCACCGGCCCCAGCCGCTGGGCGATGTCGGCGAACGCCTCGATCACCGATGTCTCATCGGCAACGTCCAGCGGAAAGGCGTGGGCCTCGATGCCCCGAGCCGCCAGCATGGAGACCGCCTCGTCCAGGGCTTCCGCACTTCTGTCCAGCAGAGCGACACTGGCGCCCTGGCTGCCCAGTCGCTGTGCCATGGCATAGCCGAGCCCGCGGGCACCACCCGTGATCGCAATGACTTTGTCGTTGATATTCATGTGCTTCGTCGTCCTGTCGTCTGGTCAGAAACCGACCTTGTCGGCGCCTTTCAACTGCAGCATTTTGCGAGCCTCGTCGGGGGTCGCGATCTGCAAGGAGAGCCCTTCCAGAATCTTGCGTACCTTGGCCACCTGGCTGGCATTGCTCTCGGCCAGCTTGCCCGGCGCGAGCCACAGCGAATCCTCTAGACCGACCCGCACATGGCCACCCATGGCGGCGGACTGTGCGGCAATCCGCATCTGATGGCTGCCCGCCCCTAGAACGGACCACTCGTAGTCGCTCCCGAACAGGCGATTGGCGGTACGCCGCATATGCAGCACGTCTTCCGGGTGCGGGCCGATACCGCCGAGGATGCCGAACACGCTCTGCACGAACACCCGACCGTCGATGAAACCACGGTCCATGAGATGGCGCAGGTTATAAAGGTGACCGATGTCGTAGCATTCGCACTCGAAGCGAGTGCCGCCCTCGGCGCCCAGCGTCATGGTCTTCTCGATGTCGGCAAAGGTGTTTCTGAACACCAGGTCGCGACTCTTCTCGAGGTGCTCCACCTCCCACTCATGCTGGAAGCTGTCGTGCCGCTTGAGCATGGGGAAAAGGCCGAAGTTGATCGAGCCCATGTTCAGCGAAGCGAGCTCGGGCTTGAATTCGATGGCCGGCCGCATGCGCTCCTCCACGCTCATGTGCGGGCTGCCGCCGGTGGTGAGATTGACGACGGCGTCGGTGGCACTCTTGATGCGCGGCAGAATCCGCTCGAAGACCGCCGGGTCCTGGGTGGGCTTACCGTTGTGCGGGTCGCGCGCATGGAGATGAAGAATCGCAGCGCCGGCCTCGGCGGCGGCGATGCCCGCCTCGGCGATCTCCTCGGGCGTGACCGGCAGGTGCGGCGACATGGAAGGGGTGTGGATCGCGCCGGTCAGGGCGCAGGTGATGATGACCTTGCGTTGCGATGCCATGGAAAATTTCTCCAGGTAGGTGAGATCCAGAAGCGATCGGTGCAGGACCGATGGGCCATCGGAGCTGTTGCGATAAGGCACGGCTTCGCCGCCTGGCACCGGACAGACCGGTGCCAGCGTCAGGCGATGCCTGAGGTGCCGCTTACAGTGATTCGACGTTGGCGCAGACGCTCAGCGCTTGGCCCGAGATGTTGGCGCCAGCGGGGGCGGCCAGGAACAGCGCCATGGCAGCGATGTCCGTGGGCTCGACCATGCGCCGCAGGGAAACCCCGGAGAGGTATTCCTTCTCCATCTCGGCGTAGCTGAGCCCGCACTTGGCAGCCCGATCCGCGATGACTCTCTCGATGCGCGGCCCACGCACGATACCGGGCAGAATGGCGTTGACCCGCACTCCCGCAGTGCCGAGCTCCGAGGCCAGACTCTTGGTCAGGCCGACGATGGCCCATTTGCTGGCCGCGTAGGGCGTGCGATAGGCGAGGCCCAGACGGCCGGCCACCGAAGACATGTTGATCAACACCCCCTGGCTCTCGCGCAGCAGCGGAACGGCCCGATGCGCAACCCGGTACTGGCCGTTGAGATTGATGTCGATGGTGCGGGTCCAGGCCTCGTCGTCGATCTCCTCGATACCGGCGGTAGGCCCGGCGATACCGGCGTTGTTGATCACCACGTCGAGCCCACCCAGGGCCGCAGCATCCTGAAACAGCCTGTCCACATCCGCTTCCCGGCTGACGTCGGCCACGGTGTGGCTGATACCCTCGGGCAATGCCGCCAGCGCCTGGGTATCGATATCGCAGACGTGCACGCGAGCGCCCACTTCGAGGAAGGCCTGGGCCATGGTCAGGCCGATGCCGTTGGCGCCGGCGGTGATCAGCACTCTGAGTCCCGGGCGCGGCATCAAGCTATCTATCACTTTCATCGTCAGTTACTCCATTCAATCTCGAGAGCGAGCCGGCTCAGCTGCCCATCAGCAGCGAAGGCAGGCCGGTGATGAGCACCGGGAAGAACGCCATCAGCACACAGGCCAGCACGATCAGTGCACAGAAGGGAATCACCGCCTTGTACAGATCGACGATCTCCACTCCCTTGGGCGCCACCCCTTTCAAGTAGAACAGCGCATAGCCGAACGGCGGGGTGAGGAACGAGGTCTGCAGCACCACCGCCACCATCACCACGAACCACAGCACGTCCACGCCCATCTGGCTGACGATCGGCAGCATGATCGGAAAGCTCAGCAGCACGATGCCGGTCCAGTCGAGGAACATCCCCAGCAGGAACACCAGGAACAGCATCAGGATCAGCGCCCCGGTGGTGCCGCCGGGCATGGCCAGCACCAGATCGCTGATCACGGTCATGCCGCCGCCGCGGGAGAACACCCCGGTGAAGGCGGTGGCGCCGACCAGCACCAGCATCACCATGGTGGTGGTCTTGCCGGCCTCGATCAGGGTGTTGAAGCAGGTCTTGAGGCGGCGGTCGCCGAAGATCAGGAACAGCAGGAAGGCGATGGCCACGCCGATGGCCGAGGCCTCGGTGGCGGTGGCCACCCCGGTGAACAGTGCCCCCAGCACCCCCAGGATCAGCGCCATCGGCGGCAGCACGTACTTGGCCAGCATCAGCAGCAGCTGCCCGGTCGAGGTCTCGGCGCGCTCCTCGGTGGGCACCGGCGGGCCGTAGGCGGGCTTGATATAGCAGATCACCAGCACGTAGAGCGCGTACATCGCCCCCAGCATCAGCCCCGGCACCAGCGCCCCGGCGAACAGCGCGCCCACCGACACCGGCGAGTAGCTGGCCATCAGGATCAGCATGATGCTCGGCGGAATCAGAATGCCCAAACAGCCGCTGGCCATGATCACCCCGGTGCTGAGTTCCTTGTTGTAGCCGTGCTTGAGCATCGGCACCAGCGCGATCATGCCCATCACCGCGATGGAGGCGCCGACGATGCCGGTGGTGGCGGCCAGCATCACCGAGACGATGACCACGGTCAGCGCCAGGCCGCCGCGCAGGTTGGCCAGCAGCAGGCGCATCACCGCGAACATCTTCTCGGTGACGCCGGAGTCGTTGAGGAAGCGCGCCATCAGCACGAACAGCGGGATGGCCACCAGGACGTAGTTGTCCATGGCATTGCCGTAGATGTTGTTGATGATGGTGCCGAGCACGCGCTCGCCGGGGCCCAGGTAGGCGCCGATGACGGCGATACCGCCCAGCACGAAGGCCAGCGGATGGCCCATGAACAGGCCGATCAGCAGCCCGCCGAACATCACCAGGGTGAGCAGTTCGGGACTCAGGTTCATGCGGCTCTCTCCTCGCGCAGCTGCTGGATGGCGCGGATGACGATGGCGATGGCCTGCAGCAGGATCAGCACGGCGGCCACCACGATCACCCCCTTGATCGGGTAGACCGGGATCGAGACCATGCCGTAGGTGGTCTCGCCGCGGCTGTAGGAGCGCAGGAAGAAACTCCAGCCCAGGGTGATCAGCATGTAGATGAACGGCACGAAGAAGATCAGGTAGCCGAGGATCTCGAGCAGCGCCTGCTTGCGGCGCGACAGCAGACGCTTGAGCACGTCGACCTCGACGTGGGCATGATGGCGCAGGCCGTAGGCCGCCATCAGCATGAAGTGGGCGCCGAACAGCATCTTGGTGATGTCGAAGGCCCAGTCGCTGGGGCGCCCGGTGAACAGGCGCAGGGCGATATCGTAGAGCACCACCAGGGTGATGATGGCGATCAGCGGCGCGATGACCCGCCCGAACAGCTCGTTGAGCGTGTCGATCGCCTTGGCAATCGCATTCATGGGTCCAGTCTCCGACGTCGGAACGACAGCCGCCCCGGGTGGGGCGGCCGGCACAGCCTTACAGACAGGCTTCGATCTCTTCGAGCGAGGGCAGGTTGTCCATGGTGCGGCTCATGTTGAACGGCGCGGAGATGTCACGCCAGGTGGCGTAGTGCTCCAGGTAGCCGATCATGGAGTGGTAGACCTTGGCGTGGTCCGGGTGCTCGCAGGCACCGCGCAGGATCACGTCGTTGGTGACTTGCTGGATATGAGCCAGGTCGGATTCAGAAAAATGGTTGATGGTCACACCGGCGTCGATGAATTTCTGAGTGCCCTCGGTCGACTCCCTTTCCGACCAAGCCAACGACCAAGCCAGGGTGGCATCGGCGGCGATCTTCAGCTTCTCCTGGGTCTCCTCGGAGAGGGCGTCCCAGGCGTCCTGATTGATCATCACGCCGAACACCGTCGCCGACTGGTGCCAACCCGGCGTGGCCCAGTAGTCCGCCACTTCCGCCAGACCCACGCTATAGTCGATTCCCGGCGCCGAAAACTCGGCGGCATCGACTACACCACGCTCGATGGCCTGGTAGACCTCACCGCCGGCCAGGGTGACTTGGGAGCCGCCCAGTTGTTCGAGCACGCGGCCCTGGTCGCGTCCGGCGAGACGCAGGCGCTTGCCGTCGAGATCGGCCAGGCTCTCGATGGGCGTGCGGCCCATGAAGCCCGACTCGTTGTTCAACACGCCATACGGCAGGTAAACCAGGCCGAACTGGCCATAGATCTCTTCGTAGAGCTCGCGGCCGCCCCACTGCTGGATCCAGTTCAGGTAGTCCACGGCGTTGAACAGCATGGGCGTGGAGGCCAGCGGCGAGAACGCCGGGTTGCGGCCGGCCCAGTAGCCGGGCCAGTCGCCGGACGCTTCGATACTGCCGGTCTCGGTGGCGTCGAACACCTCGGTGCCGGGCATCAGGGTGCCGCCGGCGCGGAAGTCGATCTGCAGCTCATCGCCGGCGATCTTGTTGACCAGCTCCACCCAATGACGATCGATCTTGATCGCATCGATACTGTCCGGCCAGGTGGTGGTCATGGTCCAGTTTTGCTGAGCCTGAGCGGTAGCGCTCAGAGAGAACAGGCTCACACCGATGGCGAGCCCGGCGAGCATGGTGGCGTGCTGGGATTTCATCTTGTTTTCCTTACCTTCTCAATCAGCTTGATGCTGTTTTTATAAAAGAGGCGTTTTCACTCCCGACAACCCAGGCCTGACTGGCGCTCTTTTGGCGACCCCTCATGAATGGCCTCGGGAGCGATGTTGTCTGGGGCTACTCTACAAAGGTACCCTGGGTTCAAGGAAGGTCAGAAACGGTCTTCATGAGGTCTTTTTCGGACATTCATCGAGGCAGCCATCATGCCAGCTTTCCAAGCCAACCTACTGAATCAGAAGATTTATGCGCCTTACAAGATTGCCGCTTTGGTCGATGCCGTGGCGGCACAAGGCATTGCACCCGAGGTGGTGATGGATGGCCTTGGCTTGGATCGGGAGGCCCTCGCGGACCCGGCCACCCTGGTTTGCATCAAGCAGTACATCGACGCCTGCACCAATGTCATCGAGGCCGGGGCCAACCTATCCACCCCTTTCGAGACGGCCGCCAGGCTGCATTTGACGGCTTATGGCATGTATGGCTATGCCCTGCTTACCAGCCCGACCATTCGCGATTACTTCAATTTCGGCGTGAAGTATCATCCCCTGGCGACACCTACCCTGCATATGACATGGCGGGAGTCAGAAGAGTCGGCCATCTTTGCGTTCAAGGAGGCCTACTCGTATATCACGAACATCGACACGAGAAATTTCCTTATCCAGCAACAGATGGGGCAAAACGTCATTCATATTCGTGACGCCGTTGGCCCCAGCCTGACGCCAACGAAAGCCCTGCTTGCCTATTCCGACGAAGGCACACGAGAGATTCACGAAAAGTATCTTGGCTGCGAGTGTCACTTCGAGCAGGAAACGAGTGAGATTCACTATCCCAAAGAAATTCTCGATCAATCTCCATTGCTGGGCAATCAGCTCTCCATCAAGCTGCTTCAGGAGACCTGCAACCAACTTCTGGGCCAGACCAAGATGTCGTCCGGTATCACGGGGGAGGTCTATCAAGTCCTGATGATGTCGCCGAACAGCTTTCCCAGCATGGAAGCCGTCGCCAATTTGCTCTGCATCACCACACGCACCCTGCGCAGAAAGCTGGATGCGGAAATGACGAGCTACAGGGAAATTCTGGATGACGCGCGCTGCACCTTGGCAACTGAATATCTGCTGGCAACGAAAATGAGCACGGACGACATCGCCGCAAGGCTAGGGTTCAGCGACAGCGCAAACTTCAGGAGAGCCTTCAAGCGCTGGACAGGTAAATCGCCACATCAATTCAGAAAGAGCGGGTAGTCGGTACTGCAAGACGCCGCGTGGCACGTTCTGCCTCTTCACGCCTAGACTAAAGTCTTATCTTTCTCTTTTCCCGTCATAGATGGCACGAATTGCAAAAAGTGTGGCTCGATGCGTAAACCCAGCGAATCACTTTCCTCCTACCATGAACGGGTGTGCTTGGGAGCGAGCTGCCCCCTCTGAGCCAACACACACCCTTTGCACAAAGGTTCACCAAATTACGCACAGACTTATCCACAGCCTGTCGCCACGACCCAAAGCCTCACACAATAATGACAGGGGCAGACAATGACAACGACACGCCAAGGCCACACAAGAGCTGCCCCATGAACGCACCGCAAGACGACCTGACGCCGCTGTACCACGACACCATCCGCCGCTTCCTCGAGCAGGAAGTGGCGCCCCATTACGAGGCGTGGGAAGAAGCTGGCGAGATGCCGCGCTCGCTGTGGCAGCAGCTCGGCGAGGCCGGCCTGCTCGGCATCGACCTGCCGGAGGCGCTGGGCGGTAGCGGCGCCGACTTCGCCATCGTTCAGCTGGCGCTGGAGGAGATCTCGCGGCAGGGCTTCGGCGGGTTGGCCAGCGCCTACAACATCCACGCCAACATCGTCATGCCCTACCTGCTGCACATCGCCACGCCGGCCCAGCGTGAGCGCTGGCTGCCGGCCATGGCCAGCGGCGAGACCATCGGCGCCATCGCCATGACCGAGCCCGGGGCGGGCAGCGACCTGGCGGCGATGAAGACCCGCGCCAGCCGCACCGAAACGGGCTGGCGGCTGGACGGCAGCAAGCTGTTCATCACCAACGGCCAGGTGGCAGATCTGGTGATCGTCTGCGCCAAGACCGACCCTGCCGCCGGCGCCCGCGGCGTCTCGCTGTTCCTGGTCGACACTACGCTTGCCGGCTTCTCCCGCGGCCAGCCGATCGAGAAGATCGGCCAGCACGCCAGCGACACCGCCGAGCTGTTCTTCGACGACCTGCGTCTGCCGGAAGAGGCCCTGCTCGGCGAGGCCGGCGCCGGCTTTGCCTACCTGATGCAGGAGCTGCCCCGCGAGCGCCTCGGCGTGGCGGCCCAAGCCTTGGGCGCCATGGAGGGTGCGCTGGCGCTGACCCTCGACTACGTGCGCGAGCGTCGCGCCTTCGGTCGGGCCATCGGCGAGTTCCAGAACACCCGCTTCACCCTGGCCGAGGTGCGCGCCCAGATCGACATGGGCCGCGCCTACTTCGAGCAGTGCGTGGCCAAGTACCGCCAGGGGGAGATGAACGGCACCGATGCCGCCATCCTCAAGCTCCAGCTCAGCGAGATGCAGTGCCGCACCATCGATGCCTGCCTGCAGCTGTTCGGCGGCTACGGTTATACCCGGGAGTACCCGATTTCACGCTTCTACCTGGATGCCCGCGTGCAGACGCTCTACGCCGGCACCTCGGAAATCATGAAGGAAGTGATCGCCCGCTCGCTGCTCGGCAAGAGCGACGCGGCCTGATCGCTCTCAAGATCCAAGACAGGAGAATCTCATGCGGCTCGATTCCGTCGTCATTCTCGGCAGCGCCCGCACCGCCATCGGCAGCTTCGGCGGCAGCCTGGCCGGGCTCGCTCCCCATGAGCTGGGCACCGTCACCGCCCGCGAGGCGCTGGCCCGCGCCGGCGTCGAAGCCGGGGCCGTCGACCATGCCGTCTACGGTCACATCATCACCACCGGACCGCAGGACGCCTACCTGGCGCGCCACATCGCCCTGGATGCCGGCGTACCCGAGGGCGCGGCGGCGTTCAACGTCAATCGCCTGTGCGGCTCCGGCGTGCAGGCGATCCTCTCGGCAGCGCAGCAGATCGTGCTCGGCGACAGCCGCCTGGCGCTGGCCGGCGGCGCCGAGTCGATGAGCCGCGGTGCCTACCTGCTGCCGCCCCAGGCACGCAACGGCCTGCGCATGGGCCACGCCAGCGTCACCGACCTGACCCTGGGTGTGCTCAGCGACCCCTTCGGCAGCGGCCACATGGGCGTGACCGCCGAGAACATCGCCAAGCGCTGCGGGCTCGAGCGCGAGGCCATCGACCGCTTCGCCCTGGAGAGCCACCACAAGGCCGCCCGCGCCATCGCCGAGGGCCGCTTCGACGGGCAGATCGTGCCGGTCACGGTGCGCGAAGGTAAGAACGAGCGCCAGTTCGCGCGCGACGAGCACGTGCGCGACGGAGTCACGCTTGAGGACCTCGCCCGGCTCAAGCCCGCCTTCGCCAAGGAGGGGGTGGTCACCGCCGGCAACGCCTCGGGCATCAACGACGGCGCCGCCAGCCTGGTGCTGGCCCATGCCGACGAGACCGAGCACCGCGGCCTGACGCCTCGCGCGCGGCTGATCGCCGCCAGTACCGCCGGGGTCGAGCCCAATCTGATGGGCCTGGGGCCGATTCCTGCCGTGCGCCGCTGCCTCGACGAGGCGGGGCTCACCATCGCCGATATCGATGTGATCGAGTCCAACGAGGCCTTCGCCGCCCAGGCCATGGCGGTGGCGCAGGAACTCGACTTCCCCGCCGAGCGGCTCAACCCCAACGGCGGTGCCGTGGGGCTGGGGCACCCGGTCGGCGCCACCGGCGCCATTCTGACCATCAAGGCGCTGGCCGAACTGGAGCGCACTGGCGGTCGCTACGGGCTGATCACGCTGTGCATCGGTGGCGGCCAAGGCATCGCACTGTTGCTGGAGAGGTGGGGCTCCTAGAAAAGAGACCGCCCGTGAGAAGGCATCCTTTCCGGCTCCCCAACGCTGTGCGATTCTCTATTAAGAACTTATTTAGCCATTATTGCTTGGCAGCACAAATGGTTACTGTAAGAACGTAATAAGAAAGGGCCTGAGTCGCTGCACCGGCGTAACGCTTGCGCAGCAGCCAGCCCGCTCACGAGAGGCCATTCATGTCGAACGTTCAGTATTACGATAACAAACCCTGGATGAGCCATTACCTTGCCGTCCGACCTGCAACCGATGAAGCCACCGCCAGCCACCACCTTCACGACAGCCTGCCGGCGCTGATCCAGGCGGCCGGGCAGACCTACAGCCAGCAGCTCGCCTTCACCACCTGCATGCCCAACGGCATGAACGGCCGCCTGACCTATGCCGAAGTGGAAGAGATGTCGGATGCTTTCGCCGTCTACCTGCGCGAATCTCTCCAGCTGAAAGCAGGCGCCCGTGTGGCCGTGCAGATGCCCAACTGCCTGACGCTGCCGGTGGTGGCCTTCGGTATCCTCAAGGCCGGCTGCATACTGGTGAACGTCAATCCGCTCTACACCAAGCGGGAAATGGAGCATCAGTTCAACGACAGCGGCGCCCAGGTCCTGATCATCGTCGACATGTTCGTCGACAAGCTCGAGGCGATCGTCGACCGGACGGGAATCAAGCAGGTGGTGGTCACCTCCGTAGCCCAGTGGTTCCCGCCCATGGTGAAAGGGGTCTTGCAGCTGGTGCTCAAGTACTGGAACCGGGTGATTCCCAAGCACCGGCTGGACGTCCACACCATCGACCAGGCCCTGGCGAAAGGGCGGCAGGCGAAGGCCGCTAACGGTATCGACACGCGCCAGTACTGGCAGCATCTGACCCGCACGGATACCGCCCTGCTGCAGTACACGGGTGGCACCACCGGGGTCAGCAAGGGTGCCGAGCTGACCCACGGCAACCTGATCAGCAACCTGGAACAGGTCGACTCGGTGGCCGGCAGTCACATCGAGCCGGGCAAGGAGTGCATCCTGACGGCGCTGCCGATCTACCACATCTTCGCCTTCACCGTTAACCTGCTGGCCTTCTACCACAAGGGCGCCCACAACGTATTGGTGCCCAGCCCGCGGCCGATCCAGAACTGCCAGCGCGCCTTCGACAACTACGACATCTCCTGGATCTCGGGGGTCAACACGCTCTACAACGCTCTGCTCAACGAGGAGTGGTTCACCGTCTACCCGCCCCGCTCCATGAAGGTGGCATTGGCCGGCGGTACCTCACTGCACAAGGCGGTGGCCGAGCGTTGGCGCAACGTGGTGGGCAGCCCCATTACCGAGGGCTACGGCCTGACGGAAACCTCCCCCGTGATCTGTTTCAACCCCATCGGCAAGGAGCGCACCGACTCCATCGGCATCCCCGCGCCGGAAACCGACGTGCGCATCGTCGATGAGCAGGGCGAGCCGGTAGCGGTGGGTGAGCCGGGCGAGATCATCGTGCGCGGGCCGCAGGTGATGAAGGGCTACTGGAACCGACCCGAGGAAACCGCCAACGCCCTCAAGGATGGCTGGTTCTACACCGGCGACATCGCCGTGATGAGCGAGGACGGCCACTTCCGCATCGTCGACCGCAAGAAGGACATGATTCTGGTCAGTGGCTTCAACGTCTACCCCAACGAGGTCGAAGACTGCATCGCGCGTATCCCTCAGGTGCAGGAGTCGGCGGTGATCGGAGTCGCCGACGCCCAGACCGGAGAAGCCGTGCATGCCTATGTGGTGCTGCGCGAAGAAGGCATCAGCGAGAAGGATGTCATCGCCCACTGCAAGCAGGAGCTGGCCGGCTACAAGGTGCCGAAAAAGGTGGTGTTCTGGGACGAGCTGCCCAAGACCCCCGTCGGCAAGGTACTGCGCAAGGAAGTGCGAGCCGCCGCCACTGGCGGTAACCCCTCATCGGCCGCGTAACGGATCTGATAACAACGACGCTGGAGCATAAAGAATGCTGAGCCCATTGGAAGAGACCCTGCTCTCCCTCATGATGGTGATCATCATGTTCGGCATGGGGTCGTCGCTGACCTTCAAGGACTTCAGGCTGGCCCTGCGCCACCCACAGGCCGTCGGTGTGGGGTTCGCCTCGCAGTACATGCTGATGCCGCTGATCGCCTTCCTGCTGTCGCGGGTGCTGAACCTGACCCCCGAGCAGACGGTGGGCCTGATACTGGTGGGCTGCATGCCCGGCGGCACCACCTCCAACATCTTCGCCTACTTCTCGAAAAGCCTGCTCAGCCTGAGCATCATGATGACCATCTGCTCCACTTTGGCCGGTTTCATCATGGTGCCGCTGCTGATGGAGCTCTACACCCAAGGCATCGACGACGCCTTCCGCATTCCGCCGGATCAGATCGCCCGACTGCTCTTCGTGCTGCTGATCCCCACCCTCATCGGCATGTGGCTGCGGCGCAAGAACTCCAATGTCGGCGCCGTCATCGAGCTGATGGGGGGCATCCTCGGCGCCATCGTCATCCTCTTCCTGGTGGTCACCTGGGTGCCCAGGAACTGGCGCCTGCTGGTCGAAACCGGCTGGGAGGTCTATGCCGCGGTCATCCTGATCGGCCTGATCGGCTTCGCCTTCGGCTACCTGTTCTCCCGCGCCCTGCGGCTGAATCCGCAGAAGGCCAGAACGGTGTCGCTGGAAACCGGCATCCAGAACGGCCCGCTGGCGGCGCTGATCGTGATCATGACCTTCGCCGACGAAACCCAGCAGCTGATCCTGCTGATGCCGGTGATGTACTCGCTGTTCATCGTCATCAACTCCACCATCGCCACGCTCTTCTATCGCCGCATGACCCGGCGCGAGGAGCTGGCACGCGATCAGGCCAAGGTCGAGCCGGCCTGACGACGCAAAGTCAGGCGCTCTGGGGCAGCCTTGTACTCGCCCGCCGGTAGGCGGCGGGCGAGTTGCCCGTCCAGCCCTTGAAGGCACGGCTGAAGCAGGCCAGATCCTGAAAGCCCAGCTCGTCGGCGATGGCCGGCAGCGACCGCTCGCTGCGGGTCAGGGCCTGGATGGCGAAGTCGCGCCGGAACTCGTCCTTCACCGCCTGGAAGTGGGTGCCCTCGGCGGCCAGTCGCCGCGACAGCGTGCGCACCGACATGTGCAGCGCCCGGGCCACGTCGTGTACCGAGCCCGAGGTGGCCAGATGACGCGCCAGGTGCTCGCGCACGCGGTGCGACACTACCCGGTCCTCGAGAGAGACGTAGAACCAGTCGGCCGGCGCCCGGCGCAGGAAGGCGCCCAACTGCTTCTTGGTCTGGCGGATCGGCTGCTCGAGCAGGGCAGCGTCGAAGTAGATGGCGGTCTGCTCGCGCTCGAAACTCACCTTGCCCGGATAGAAGTAGAGGTAGTCGGCGCTGTGGGGCGGCTGGGCGTAGGCGCACTCCATCATCACCGGCGGAATCTTGCTTGCAATCAGCCACGAACAGATGCCGTGAAATAGCTTGAGCATCAGCTCGTGCACCAGGATTCGGCTGCCTGCCGGCGGCCGATGCTCCACCAGCGCCACCCGCGCCAACCCGTCCTCGACGCGGTACTCATAGCCGAAGTCGTCCAGCACGATGCGGAAGAACAGCGTATAGCGATGCAGCGCCACCTTCAGCGTGGGCGCTTCCAGCACGCTCAGGCACAGCAGCTTGAGCGTGCCGCTGCGCAGCGGCCGGGCGAAGAAGCCAGGCGTCTCGTCGTCGCAGGCGTTGACCAGCAGCCGGTAGAGCGTGGCGAACTGCTCCACCGTCACCCGCCCGTGGGGTGCGCTGAGCAGGAACGGCGAGATGCCCGCGCGGGCGAGATAGCCCTCGCGGTCCGCCTCGCTCTCGGGCACCCCGCGGAACAGCTCATTGACGAAATGCATGGATACCGTGACGGTCAAGACTGGCTCACCTGCAAGCGTGATATCGCGTAATGATGCTAGACTCATCATGCCATTGATGGAGCACACCGCAATGCGCCTGACACATGAACAGGTTCATATCATCCTGACGACTGTCCACGATATTGTCGGTGGCGACGTCGAAGTGCGGTTGTTCGGCTCTCGCCTGGACGACAACCGCAAAGGCGGCGATCTCGATCTTCTGCTCATTTCATCGACTCCGCTGCCACGCCTTTCTCTGGCCGAAATCAAGTACAAGCTCGAAGAGAGGCTTTACCTGCCTGTGGATATTTTGGCTTACTCGCGAGACAAGAAGCCTTCGCCTTTCCAGGCCATTGCCCTTAACCAAGGTTGCCCATTGAAAGAGGCGGCATGACACACGACCTGCTCGAAGAACAGCGACTCCACCTGGCCAGGCTGCTCGAAGCCATTCAGCGCTGCGCATGGTTTCTTCATCAGTCAGATGGCAAGCTCGAGTGGCCGATCGATGCTGCCCAGTTGGAAGCGCAGAAGAAGGACGTCGACCTGTTCGAAACCTTGGCTGCCATCAATGAGCGATTTGCCAAACTGCAGGACTCCCTCGCTTCCGCCATGCGGCACAGCGCTCTGCTGATGGGTGAGCCTACCGACAGCTTCCTGAAGGTACTCGCCTTTTTCGAAAAGCAGGGTGTCGTCGAATCAATGGACGACTGGCAGCGCTGCCGCATGGTTCGAAACATGGCAGCACATGACTATGCCACGGACTACAGCGAGATCGCTGAGCATTTCAACTTGCTTCATGACCTCAGCAAGATGCTGTTCCAGGCAGCACGCAGGTTGCTCGATCTTTGCCATCGCCTGATCGGGATTGAGCCCGCCTCCGCCGACTTCACCAACGAGTTCGAACGCATCTTCGCCTGAGCCGTCCGCTTGTGGGACGATGAGCCTTTACCCAAGGAAGGCCCGGCCATGCTCGAATTTCGCCAGGTTCACAAGACCTACCCCACGCCCCAGGGGCCGCTTGCGGTGCTGGTGGGCGTCGACCTCGAGCTGCGCGGCGGCGAGAGTCTGGCGTTGATGGGCGAGTCCGGCAGCGGCAAGTCGACCCTGTTGCACCTGGCGGCGGGGCTCGACCTGCCGGACAGCGGCGAGGTGCTCCTTGCCGACCGCTCGATCTCCGCGCTGGACGAACCGGCCCGCGCCCGCCTGCGTCGCGACACCCTGGGCCTGGTGTTCCAGCAGTTCCACCTGGTGCCGAGCCTGAACGCGCTCGACAACCTGCGCCTGCAGGCACGGCTGGCCGGGCGCGACAATGCCGAGTGGTCGACGCATCTGATGCAGCGACTGGGCCTTGCCGGCCTGGAGCGGCGCTACCCCGAGCAGCTCTCCGGCGGCCAGCAGCAGCGCCTGGCCATCGGCCGGGCGCTGGCGCCCCGCCCCGCCCTGCTGCTGGCCGACGAGCCCACCGGCAACCTCGACGAGACTACCGCCGGCGAGGTGCTGGCCCTGCTGCTGGAACTGGTACGCGAGGCCGGCAGCGCCCTGCTGATGGTGACCCACAGCGCCCAGGTGGCGGCACCGCTGGACCGCTGCCTGCGCCTCACCCACGGCCGGCTGGGCGCTCTCACGGAATCGGGGCTCACACAACCGGAGCCGAGCCGCCGCTGATGCTGACCGCCTTCGCCACCCTGCTCTCCCACTACAAGCGCCACCCCGGCCAGCTCGCCATGCTGCTGCTGGGGCTGTGGGTGGCCAGCGCGCTGTGGAGCGGCGTGCAGGCGATCAACGCATCGGCCCGCGACAGCTACGCCCGCGCCGAGGCGCTGTTCACCACCGGACTCGACCGCCTGGAGCGCCGCGACGGCGAGCCGCTGACCCGCGACGACTACCTGCGCCTGCGCCGCGCCGGCCTGCCCGTCTCGCCGCTGCTGGAAGGCAGCATCGAAGCCCCCGACGGCACCCGACTGACGGTGATCGGCATCGAGCCCTTCACCCTGCCCGGCGACAGCGACTTCGCCGCGGCAGGTAGCCTCTCTTCAAGCCCAGGTGAACTCACCGCCTTTCTCACCCCACCGTGGCAAACCCGCGTCGCCCCGGATACCCTGCCGGCGCTGGGCGTGAGCCACCGCGAGGCACCCGGCGCCGAGCCGCGTCTGGCCGGTCTTGTCGAAGCCCGGCTGCCACCGCTGATCCTGGCCCCCAGGCTGCCTCCCGACACCCTGGTGATGGACATCGCCGCCGCCGCAGCGCTGCTCGACAGCGGCGAGCGCATCACCCGCCTGGTCACCGCTCCCGAGGCGCTCGAACAGGCCCCGGAAGGGCTGGTACTGACCCGGGCGGCCACCTTGGTCTCGCCCGGCCAGTTGACCGAGAGCTTCCATCTCAATCTCACCGCCATGGCGCTGCTGGCCCTGGCAGTGGGGCTGTTCATCGTGCAGGCGGCGCTGGGTCTGGCCCTGGAGCAGCGCCTGGGGCTCTTGCGAACGCTACGGGCGCTGGGGGTGTCGGGGCGCGGGCTGGTCGGGCTGCTCGCCCTGGAGCTGTTGCTGCTGGGCATCATTGGCGCCCTGGCCGGCATTGTCAGCGGCGTGTGGCTGGCCCGGGTGCTGCAACCCGACGTGGCGGCCACCCTGGGCAGCCTCTACGGCGCCGACGTGGCGGTCACGCTCAACCTGCCTTGGCACTACTGGCTCGGCGGCCTCGCCGTGACCCTGGGCGGGCTGCTGCTGGCCGGCAGCGGCGTACTGTGGCGGGCGGCACGCTTGAGCGTGCTGGGGCTGGGCCAGGCCCAGGCCTGGCGCAGCGGCTTTCATCGCCAGCTCAAGCTGATGAGCGCGGCGGGCGGCGCCGTGGCCCTGGGCGGTCTGGCCCTATGGCTGTGGCTCGCCTGGCAGCCGCCGGGCGAGGGACTGCTGGCCGGCTTCGGCCTGGTCGCCGCGCTGCTGCTGGCCAGCGCGCTGTGGCTGCCGCCGCTGATCGCCCTGCTGCTGGCCGGGCTCGGCCGCCTGCTGCGCCGCCGCCCCTTGGCCCAGTGGGCGCTGGCCGATCTGCAGCTGCAACTGCCGCGACTGGCCCTGGCGATGATGGCGCTGCTGATCGCGCTCTCCGCCAACCTGGGCGTGAGCAGCATGGTCGGCGGCTTTCGCCTGACCTTTCTCGACTGGCTCGACCAGCGCCTGGTGGCGGACTTCTACCTGCGCCCGTCCGTCGAGCAGCACGACGACATCCACGCCTGGCTGGCCGAGCACGACGAGGTCGAAGAGCTGCTGCCCACCCGCCGCAGCGAAGGCACCTTGGTTGCCGTGGGGCGCGACGCTGACGCGCGCCAACTGGCCCTGCCGGTAGGCCTCTACGGCATCACCCCCGGCTCGGCGCTGTTGCCGAGCTGGCCGCTGCTGGCGACCCGGGCCGGCCGCGACGACGCCTGGCAGGCCTTCGCCGCGGGTGAGGCGGCCTTCGTCAACGAGCAGCTCGCCATCGCCGAGGGGCTCGCCCCGGGCGACCGCCTCACCCTGACGGCGCCGGGCGGAGAAGCGGTTCTGCCGGTGGCCGCCGTCTACCCCGATTACGGCAATACCCGCGGCGAAGTGCTGCTTGCCACGCCGGAGCTTGCCAGCCGCTTCGCCGCCCCGCCGGGCTCCATCGGCATCGTGCTGGCTCCGGGCGGCGACGGAGCCGCGCTGAGAGCTGGCTTGCGCCAGCACTTCGCCATCGGTGGCGACGAGCTGGTGGATCAGCGCGAGGTGAAGCGTATCGCCACCGGCATCTTCGAGCGCACCTTCACCATCACCCGGGCGCTCTCTGCGCTGACCCTGGCGGTAGCCGCCCTGGCGCTGCTGGCGAGCCTGCTGGCCCAGGCCCGGGAGCGCCGTCTTCAGCTGGCGCCGCTGTGGGCGCTGGGGGTACCGCGCCAGCGGCTGGTGACGGTGCAGTTGGCCCAGCTCGGCGGCGCGGCCTTTGTGGTTGGCGCCCTGGCGTTGCCGCTGGGCACGCTGCTGGCGCTGGGGCTGGTGGCAGTGATCAACGTGGCGGCCTTCGGCTGGCGCCTGCCGTTGCATGTCTTCCCCGGTGAGATGGCCCTCACGCTGGCCACCGCGGTGGGCGTGGCGCTGGCCGCCGCCGCGCTGCCGGCAGTGAAGCTGTGGCGCGCGCCGCCCCGCGCCCTGCTGGCGGAGGAGGCCACATGATGCGTATCGCCATCTTGGCCGCGCTGCTGGCGGCGCTCTGGCTGGCGGGCTGCGCCGAGGAATCGCCCCCCGGCGAGACCGCCGGCTTCGCCGGGCTGGGCCAGGAAGCCGGCGAGTTCGCCCAGGCCCACGAGGGAATTCGCCTGAGTTTCCCCGAGGACCACGCCGCCCACCCGGACTACCGCATCGAGTGGTGGTACCTCACCGCCAACCTCGAGGACGAACGCGGCGAGCCGCTGGGCCTGCAGTGGACCCTGTTCCGCCAGGCCCTATCTGTACCGAAAGAGCCGCCTCCGGACGAACGCCCCGAACCCGCTCCCTGGGCCGCCGACCAGCTGTGGATGGCGCACATGGCGGTCTCCCGCGGCGAGACCCACCGGGTGGCTGAGCGCTTCGCCCGCAGCCATTCCCGGCAGGACGACGGCCAGGCGGGCGCGGTGGCCGAGCCCTTCCGCGCCTGGATCGATCACTGGCGGTTGGCCACTCGCGTCGATACCTCAGACGAGCCGGGCGACACCTTCACCGAGCTACAGCTGACAGCCCACCAGGACGACGCCCACGGCGGCTTCGGCTACGACCTGACCCTCGTCGCCGAGGGGCCGCTGGTGCTGCACGGCGTGGGGGGCTTCAGCCAGAAATCCGCCGACGGCCAGGGTTCCATGTACTACAGCCAGCCGTTCTGGCGCGTGGAAGGCGACGTCACCCTGGACGGCGAGACTCGCGCGGTGAGCGGGCGCGGCTGGCTCGACCGCGAGTGGAGCAGCCAACTGCTGGGCCCCGAGCAGCAGGGCTGGGACTGGTTCTCGCTGCATCTGGAGAGCGGCCACAAGCTGATGGCCTTTCAGTTGCGCGGTGGTGGCGCCGACGGTGGCGACTACCGCTCCGGCACCTGGATCGACCCCGAGGGCGAGCCCACCGCGCTGGCCCCGGGCGAGATCATCATGACGCCGCTGGCCACCCGGCGCGTGGCAGGGCGCGAGGTGCCGACCCGCTGGCGCCTGGAGATTCCCCGCGCCGAACTCGACCTGATCGCCGAGGCGCCCCACGCCGAGCGCTGGATGGACACCAGCGTGGCCTACTGGGAGGGCGAGGTGATCGCCCGCGACGCCGAGAGCGGCGACAATCTGGGCATCGGCTACCTGGAAATGACCGGCTATTGAGGTGCGCGAGGAGATCCCATGAACCTGCTGGATGCCATGACCGCCTTCGTGCGGGTCGCCGAACTCGGCAGCTACACCCGGGCGGCGGAAACGCTCGACCTGTCGCGCACGCGCATCTCGCGCCTGATCATGGAGCTCGAGAGCCACCTGGGCGTGCGCCTGTTGCAGCGTACCACCCGGCGGCTACACCTCACCGAGGCCGGCGAGAGCTACCTGGCCAGCGCCCAGGGCATCCTGCAGGCGCTGGAAGAGGCCGAAGCCGAGCTGGGTGCCGGCAGCACCGAGGTATGCGGCCGGCTGCGGGTCAACGGCCCGATGTCCTTCGGCATGCGCTTTCTCTCGCCATTGATCGCACGCTTCATGGTCGAACACCCTGCGCTGGAGGTACGCCTCGACCTCAACGACCGCCGCGTGGATCTGCTGGAAGAGGGCTACGATCTGGCCATCCGCATCGGCAGCCTGCCCGACTCCAGCCTGGTGGCACGGCGCCTGGCGCGCTGCCGCCTGGTGCCGTGCGCCTCGCCCGAGTATCTGGCCCGCTACGGCGAGCCGCGCAGCCTGGCGGAGCTGACCGAGCACCGCTGCCTGCGCTATCGCACCACCGGCGGCAGCGAGTGGCAGTTCGGCGGGCAGCGCCTCACGGTTCACGGGCCGCTGGAGAGCAACAACGGCGACGTGCTGACCCATGCCGCCGAGGCCGGACTGGGCATCGCCCATCAGCCGAGCTTTCTGGTCACCGAAAGCATCCGCCAGGGGCGCCTGGTAGCGCTGCTGCAGAATGAGGAACCGGTCACCCTGGGGATCTACGGCGTCTACCCGGCACGCCGCCACCTGCCGGCCAAGGTCGAGCGGCTGCTCGACTACCTCGCCGAGACCTGGGGAGATCCTCCCGAGTGGGAGCGCGAGATGGGATTGTCGCCCACTGCGCAATAAAGTTGTTCGCCTGAAGAGGATTATCCCGAGTCAAGTGCGGCGTAGAGTGAAGGCATCCCTGACGACAACGGAGTCCTTCCCATGCAAACCACCGCTACCCCGCTTACAGCTGCACCCGCTCAAGCTCAGATCCAGTCTCAAAACCAGGCCCATGCCACCGCCCTGCTGCGCGTGTCGCTCGGCGTCATGGCCCTGGCCCACGGCCTGCTCAAGGTGTTCGTTTTCACCGTGCCTGGCACCGTCGGCTACTTCGAGTCGCTCGGCCTGCCCGCCTTCATCGCCTATCTGACCATCCTGGCCGAGATCGGCGGTGGCCTGGCACTGCTGCTCGGCGTCTACACTCGCTGGGTGAGCTTGGCCCTGGTGCCCATCCTGCTCGGCGCCGCCTGGGTCCATATCGGCAACGGCTGGGTCTTCTCCAACCCGGGCGGCGGCTGGGAATTCCCGGTATTCTGGGCCGTTGCCCTGCTGGTCCAGGCCGGCCTCGGCAGCGGCAGCTTCATCGTCAGCCGCCGCTTTGCCTGAGCCACTCCGAGTCACCTTGCGCCTGCCTCTCCTAGGGCAGGCGCACCCTGTTTTCAGGAGTACTCCCATGTTCCCCAGCCTCTTTATTTCCCACGGCTCGCCCATGCTGGCCCTCACCCCGGGGCCGGCCCACGACTTCCTGCGTGAGTTCGGTGCCGCGCTTTCGCCCAAGGCCATCGTGGTGGTCTCGGCCCACTGGGCCAGCGAGCGCCTGCTGGTGAGCGTCAGCCAGCGACCCGAGACCATCCACGACTTCGGCGGCTTTCCCCGCGAGCTCTACGAATGCCAGTATCCGGCGCCGGGCGACCCCGAGCTGGCCCTGCGCCTGGCCCGCACGCTCAATGCCGTGCCGGTTGAGCGGGGCCTGGACCACGGCGCCTGGGTGCCACTGTCGCTGATGTTTCCTGCGGCGGACGTGCCGGTGGTGTCGCTGTCGCTGCCGGTGACCTGGTCGAATCAGGCCCTGGTCGATATCGGCGAGAAGCTGGCGGCGCTGCGCGATGAGGGCGTGCTGGTGATCGGCTCGGGCAGCCTGACCCACAATCTCAGCGAGATGCAGGTGCAGGGCGCACCGACACCGGCCTGGGTCGAAGAATTTGCCGACTGGATACACGACAAGCTGACGAACGGCGAGCGCGATGCGCTGCTGGCGTGGGAAACCGCGCCCCAGGCGCGGCGCAACCACCCCACGCCGGAGCACTTCCAGCCGCTGCTGGTGGCGCTGGGCGCGGGCGGCGAGACCAGCCGCCTGCACCACAGCGTGGAGCATGGGGTGCTGGCCATGGATGTCTACGCCTTCAGCTAGCTTCAGGCGCGACCTGAAATTCGCCCTGATGACGAGCCCGGAAATGCGGCTCGCCCGGCGCCACATCGTTGCGCACCGCCGCCCGCAGCGCGTCGTCCAGGCTGGGGTCGTCGAGCGAAAGCAGACCGCACTGCGATAGCGCCCGGCGCAGCCCCACCTGCTCATCGATTCGCTCGAACAGCACCCGTACGCAGCAGGGCATGCGCTCGCTGTTGTCTGCCACGCCTAGCCGGAGCCCGGTCAGCCGGGTCACCTGGCTCTGGAAGGTAGGAAACAGAATGGTGTGGGTCACTTCGTAGCCGTTGAGGGTTTCGTGGTCGGTCAGGAAGATACGGTCGGCGAGCTTGACCGCGACACCCGTATAGCGGTTGTGACAGGGTCGAGACTGGTTCGCGCCCTGCATGCGTTCGGTACGCTGATAGACGATGCCGCTCTCCTGCTCCTCCAGACACACCAGCGTGCGAATGATATGCCCGGGCTGTGCCATCGAGTGGTAATACTCAAAATAGCGGCCAAGATAGCGGGCCATGTCCGCACGGCCACGCAGTAGTAGAGCATTCGGCCATTCGATACCGCCCATGCGCGACGACTCGGTCGGCAACCGCCCCGCCTGCACCAGTGAGAGGAAGTCTGCATGGGGCAGGTAGAGTTCGTGCTCTTCCACGCCGAAGAAAGCGCAGAGGCGACGCATGGCGGCATGCCGGGGGCGGTAACGCCCGCTCAGATAGCGGTTGAACTGGGCGCGGTTGATCTCCAGCCGACGGCAAACCTCGGCAATCGAAGGGTAATAGCTGCACAGCAGCCGGAGGTTGTCGACGAAGTCGTCGTGCATGTGGGCTCCCGGTGCGCCAGGCAGGATGGTGCAGTCTGGCGCACTTACCTTCGCAGAATGTGCACCAGAGTGCAACGTAGCGCCAAATCCCCGCGCACTTCACTGCTGTTTCAATTCAGTGCCTGACCTTTACCGGTTTTCACCATCAGTAAACGCAACGGCACCGATAACAATGAGCGAAAATCCCATACCGTTACGCATGAACTTCTGGTCCGGCCTGGGCGTCGCCGCCCTCGCGGTGCTGCTGCTGGCCTGGGTCATCCCCCACTACGGCGGACGCGGCTTCGCCGTCGGCATGCATCCCCGCACCCTGGCAACCCTCGGCGCCTGGGTCATGCTGGGCTGCGCCCTGGCCCTGGCGCTGCTCAGTGCCATTGCGCTGATGCGCCAGCGCCTGCCGTTCTTTCGCTTGCCCGAGTTCGGTCATCTTTGGCATCAGACCTGGCCCTTCCTCTTCGTGCTGTTCTTCATCGTGCTGGTGGATCGCTTCCCGCTGACCTGGGTGGCGCCGTTCATGATCGGTTCGCTGCTGCTGTTGCTGGGAGAGCGCCGCTGGCATGTGGTACTGCTCACGGCGGTGATTCCCGCCATCGGGCTCTATGGGCTGACAGCGCATCTGATGCGTATCGGGGTGGTGTGAGATGATCGGGTTCGATGCCATCGTGTCGTCCTTTGCCGCGGCACTGCACTATGAGTCGATCGCCATCATCCTCGGCGGGGTGCTGCTGGGGTATATCGTCGGGGTGATCCCAGGACTCAACCGCGCAGTGGCCATCGCCATCGCCATTCCGCTGACGTTCTACATGTCGGCCTATGCGGCCATCGCCTTTCTGATCGGGTTGTCCAAGGGCACCGCGGCGGGCAGTGCGGTGTCGGCGATTCTGCTCAATACACCGGGGGAGCCGTCGTCGGCGGCGACCTGTCTGGACGGTTTTCCCATGGCGCGGGCGGGCAAGCCGCGCAAGGCGCTGAAGGTGGGCTTGCTGGCGTCGGTGGTGGGCGATCTGCTGGCGACACTGCTGTTGATTGCGGTGGCGATTCCGTTTGCTTCGGTGGCGCTGAAGTTCGGCCCGTACGAGCTGGCGGCGATTCTGATCTTTGCCTTGGTGTTCATCGCCGGCATGGCGGGGGGCTCGTTCCTCAAGGGGCTGGCGGCCGGCGGCATGGGAGTGATCCTGGGCACCGTGGGGCTCGATCCGGAGACCGGGGCGGCGCGCTTGACCTTCGGTTATGCCGAGCTGATGGAGGGGGTGCCGATCCTGCCGCTGGTGATCGGCACGCTGGCGCTGGCCGAGATGTTCGTGCAGTTGGATGAGTATCGCCGCAACAAGGGCGCCAGCGTGATCAAGCTGAGCCACGACAAGGCGGACGATCTGTCGTTCAAGGAGTTCAAGGCCACGCTACCGACGGTGTTCAAGAGCACCGGGATAGGGGCGTTCGTGGGGGCACTGCCGGGGCTGGGGCCGTCGGTGGGGGCATTCATGGCCTATGGCCTGGCCAAGCGCAGCGCCAAGGATCCGGACAGTTTCGGCAAGGGCAATCCCAACGGTATCGCGGCCGCCGAGGCGGCGGACAATGCGGTGATCCCGGCCAGCTACATTCCGCTGTTCGGCCTGGGCATTCCGGGCAGCGTCTCCGCCGCGCTGCTGGTGGGGGCGTTCATGATCCACGGCATCCAGGTGGGGCCGCTGATGCTGCGCGACCATCCCGAGATGCTGTTCACGCTGTTCTCGGGGATGATCGTGGCGAGCCTGTTGATGCTGGCGGTGGGCTGGTACGGCCTGCGCATCTTCGCCAAGGTCACCAGCGTGCCGCCGCACATCGTGATCCCGGTGGTGATCTTCCTGTGCCTGGCGGGCATCCAGGTGCAGGGCTACGGCACCTTCGGCCTGGTCACGGTGTTCGCCTTCGCCATCTTCGGCTACTTCCTCAAAAAGTTCGACTACTCCTTCGTGACCTTCCTGGTGGCCTTCATCGTCACGCCGATGCTGGAGATGAACCTGCGCCAGGCGGTGATTCTCTCCGGCGGCGACATCGCCATCCTGCTCAACCGCCCCATCGCTCTGGCCTTCGTCGTCTTCACCGCGCTGATGGCGCTGCACCTGAGCTGGAGCGGTTATCGCCAGTGGCGCCAGAAGCGCCTCAAGGCGTCGGGTAACTGAACCACAGCCGGCAGCGACCGGCATCACCACAACACAACAAACGCAACCACGAGGTTCCAACTCATGAAAATGAAACTGCTGGGTACTGCCATCCTCTCTTCCGCCATGGCCTTCGGCGCCGCCGGCATGGCCCAGGCCGATGACTTCCCGACCAAGCCGGTGACCATGGTGATCGGCTGGGGTGCCGGCGGCAGCACCGACATCCAGGGCCGCGTACTGGCCGACATCCTCTCCGAGGAACTGGGTCAGCCGGTCAACGTGGTCAACCAGCCGGGTGCCGGTGGCGGCGTGGCCCTGGCGCGCCTGGCCAACAGCCGTGACGAGGGCTACACCTTCGTCTTCGGCACCTCGATGACCATCACCTTCGGCCCGCTCTCCAGCGAAACCACCTACGAGCTGGACGACTTCCGCTACGTGGCCGGCGTGACCCTCGGCCAGTCGGCCATCGTCACCGGCGAGGATCGCCCCTTCGGCGACAGCTGGGAAGAGCTGGTGGAGTACGCCCGCGAGAACCCGGGCATGAGCTATGCCACCCAGACCGCGCTGGATCGCATGATCATCGAGTACATCGCCCAGCAGGAAGGTCTCGAGCTGCGCATCGTACCCACCTCCGGCGGCGCCGGCATGGCACCGCTGATCCTCTCCGGCGACGTCGACTTCGCCTACAGCGGCGGCACCCACTCCGGCTACGCCGAGACCGGCGAGATGCCGGTGCTGCTGAGCCTGGCCGAAGATCGTCTGGTGGCGTTCCCGGATGCGCCGACCCTGCCGGAAGCCGGCTACGACATCAATGCCGCCGAGATCCGCGTGGCCATGGTGCCGAAGAACACCCCCGACGCCCACGTCGAGCGTCTGGCCGAGGCGCTGGAAGCAGCCACCCAGGATCCGCGCTTCATCGAGATCACCGAGGAGCGCATCCTGATGCCGGTGACCTACATTGCGGAAGACGAGGTCACCCAGACCCTGCGCGATCAGGTGGAAGGCTACCAGGCGCTGATCGAAGAGCTCGGCGGCCTGCCCGGCGAAGAGTGATCCGCGCCATGGCCCTGTCGTGACAGGGCCGCTCGAACAGCGACGCCGCCCTACGGGGCGGCGTCGCTGTTTGTATGGGCGGTTGGCATGGACAGGAGACTTGGGTGGCGAGTTCAGTCGCCCAGCGCACCCAGGCGGTCGGCCTGGACCACCTCGATCCAGTAGCCGTCCACGTCCTTGACGAAGATGACGTCCTTCATCTTGCCCTGGTCCGAGCGCTTGACGAAAGTGACGTCGTTGGCATCGAACCACGCCTCGGCGGCGTCGAGGTCGGGCACCGAAAAGCAGATGTGGCCGAAGCCCTGGGGCTGGGCATTGCCGTCGTGATAGGCGAAGTCGTCCTGGCTCTCGGTGCCCCAGTTGTGGGTCAGCTCCAGCAGCCCCGTCTGGCTGAAGGTCCAGACCGTGCGCTCGCCCTGGTCCTCCGGCACCTGCTCGCCGTCATCCAGCCTGGCCAGGAAGTAGAGCGAGAAGCTCATCTCCTCGAAGTCGAGCCGGCGCATGACTCGCATGCCGAACACCCGCGTGTAGAAGGCCAGCGCCTTTTCCGGGTCTTTCACCCGCAGCATGGTGTGATTGAGACGAAAGCCCTGCGAATCGGCCGTCGGTGTCTGCACACCGGGGTGCTGCTCTCCCTTGAAGCTCATGCGTTTCTCCTTTGGTGTCGCTGTCATCTTGCTCGTCATCAGGATGATGCGGATCGTTACGACGTTTTTCCAGCCGTCGGCAGCTGTCATGCCCTTCGGATCGCGCTAAAGTAGGAAAAGCACCGCCATGAAGAGCGACCGCCCATGCCGACCTCATCCAGGCTAGAACAGGTAGCGCCAGGGGCCTTTCACAGTGCCGTCGGGCATTTGCTGCGCCATCTGACCTGGCTGCTGGCACTGACCCTGCTGGCCGGCTGCGCCAGCCGCGATATCGCCACTCACGATCCGAGCCGCGGCCCGGACGCTCTCTCCATCGAGCGGGCGCTGATCCTGGCCACGGCCAAGAATGCGCTGGGCACCCCTTATCGCTTCGGTGGCAATACCCCTGAAGGCCTCGACTGCTCGGGCCTGGTGGAGATGGCCTACCGGGCGGCAGGCATTCAGGTGCCGCGCACCGCCGACGAGCAGTTTCGTGCCCTGCCGGCGGTGCGTCAGGCCCAGCCAGGCGACCTGCTGTTCTTCGGCGACCGCCGCAAGGCAACTCATGTGGGCATCTACCGCGGCAACGGCCAGATGATTCACGCCCCGGGCAGCGGGCGCGAGGTCACCAGCGTGCCGCTGCATATCGACTACTGGCAGCAACGATTCCTGGGTGCCGCCGGCCCGGCCCCCTAAGCTTTGTCCGAAAAGTCGTCGAGCGACGGTCAGACAAGGCAAAAATCGGTGAAAAGACGGAGTTTACGCGGTGTAAATGAGTACTTTGAGCCGAGTTTTAACGCCGTATGACCGAGCGCAGACAGTTTTCAGACAAAGCGTAGCCTCATCGCTCTGGTAAGATGAGTAGCTTTCCAATCGCATTGGTGATGCCATGCCGCTCGATCTTTCCCTCTATCTGGTAACCGACCCCGAGCTCTGCGCCCGCCACGGGCTGGTGGAGACCGTGGTGGCTGCGGTGCGTGGCGGTGTCACCGTGGTACAGCTGCGCGACAAGCACGCCTCCGACGACGAGATGATCGATCAGGCGCGCCGTCTCAAGGCGGCCCTGGCCGGCAGCGGCGTGCCGCTGATCGTCAACGACCGGCTGAGGGTGGCGCTGGAAAGCGGGGCCGATGGCCTGCACATGGGTCAGGACGATGGCGACGTGGCGGCAGCCCGCGCCGCGCTGGGTGAGCACGCCATCCTCGGGCTCTCGGTGCAGAACCATGAGCAGCTTTCGCGCCTCGACCCGGCCGCCCTCGACTACCTCGGCTTCGGCCCGGTGTTCGCCACCTCGACCAAGCGCAACCACGCCACCCCGCTCGGCTTCGACGGCCTGGCCGCCCTGGTGGCGGCAAGCCCGCTGCCGGCCGTGGCCATCGGCGGCCTCAAGGCGAAGCATGCCGCCGCGGTGCGTGCCGCGGGAGCCAAAGGGCCGGCGGTGGTATCGGCAATCTGCGGACAACCGGACGCCGAGGCCGCCGCCAGGGCGTTCTTCGCCAAAGCCTAGAGAAAGAAGCGTACGAGGAAGACGGCAAGTGGCAGCCTGAGGCGAGTGAGCCTCAGGCGTCACGGCGCCCCTGTTCGCGGGTGTAGCGCTGCATGATCTCCAGGGTTTCCTGGCTGACGTGATGCTCCATACCTTCGGCATCGATGCGCGCGGTGCGGTCGCTGACGCCGAGGGCGCGCAGGAACTGCAGCACGATGGCATGGCGCTGATGCGACATGGCCGCCATCGCCTCGCCCTTCTCGGTCAGGAACAGCGAACGGTAGGGCTTGCTGGATACCAGTCCCAACGACTTGAGCCGGGTGACGGTCTTCGACACCGTAGCCTGACTGACCCCCATGCGAGCGGCGATATCCGTCGAGCGCGCCTCGCCCTGATGCTCGAGCAGATCGGCGATCAATTCCACGTAGTCTTCGAGAAGTTCGGTTTCGTGGGCGTTGCGCACGGCGGCGTACTGCTGCGCATGCTGGTCGCTGGGCGGCAGGGCATCCGCCTTGCACAGGCGATCCGGGGTCACGTCGTTCGGCGAGTCGGTCATCGCGCCAATATAGCCAAAGTGCTCATAGGGCAGCAACAAGACCTCGATAGAGATTTCCTACTACTCTACAAGTTAACCTTGGCTAAAATACTGTCTATGCGCTTACAAATTCACCAGAACGTAACAACTGCCTTTCAACGCCTGGCCACAGAGGAGAGTGACCGATGCCGACCCCCAAGGGCTTCCTGCTGCTCAGCGCGTTTGCGTTTGCGTTTGCCTTCGCCATGTCGACCTCGGCCCAGGCCGAAGAGCCGCCCCTGAAGGTGGCGGCTACTTTTTCCGTGATTGGCGACCTGGTGCGCGACGTGGCGGGTGACGACGCCGATGTCACGGTGCTCACACCGGTAGGGGCGGAGGTCCACGAGTGGGAGCTGATTCCGAGCAACTTCATCGCGCTCGAAGAGGCCGAGGTGGTGTTCTACAACGGTTACGGCCTGGAGCAGTGGCTCTCGCAGATCAACGCCACGGTCGGCAGCGGCGTGCCGGTGGTCGCCTTGGCCGAGGAGAGCGGCTATACCACTCAGCCGATCGCCACCGGCGAATACGCCGGCGAGGTCGACCCGCACATGTGGATGGACCCACGCGCCGCGGCGGCATACGTGGGCGTGATCGCCGACACGCTTGCCGAGGCCCGACCCGACGCCGCCGATGCCTTCCAGGCGCGCGCCGAGGCCCTGCAGGAGTCGCTGCATGCGTTGCACGAGGAGCTGCTGGAGACGCTGGCAGACATTCCCGAGGAACGGCGCCTGCTGATCACCAGCGAAGCGGCCTTCGTCTACTTCGCCGATGCCTTCGGCTTCGAGCACGACGGCATCTGGGGCACCAACGCCGAGGAAGAGGGCTCGCCGCGCCAGATCATGCGCATCGTCGATCTGATCGAGGAGAAGCGGCCAGCCGCCATCTTTTGGGAGAGCACCATTTCCGACCGCCACGTGCGCAGCGTGGCCGACGAGACCGAGGTAGAAATCGCCGGCCCTCTCTACGTCGATTCCCTCAGCGAGCCGGACGGCGCAGCACCCAACTACGCCGGCATGCTGCGCCACAACGTCGGGCTGCTGCGCGAGGCCCTGGGAGGCACTCATGAGTGACACGGCACCGGCGCTCGAGGCACGCCGCCTCAGCGCGGCCTATCACCAGCACCCCGTGCTGGAAGACGTCACCCTGGCACTGCCGCAGGGCGAGTGGACCGCCATCGTGGGGCCCAACGGGGCGGGCAAGTCGAGCCTGCTCAAGCTGGTGATCGGCGGCCTCACGCCGCTGCGCGGCGAGCTGCGTATCCTTGGCGAGAGCCCAGCGGTGCAGCGCAGGGCCGGCCATATCGCCTACATGGCGCAGCAGGAGCACATGGAGTGGGAGTTTCCCATTTCGGTACGCGAGACGGTGCTGACCGGCCGCTACGGCCTGATGCGCCAGGACCCACTGTGGCAGCGCCTGCTGCCGCGCCACTGGGCCAACCCCAGCCACCGCCAGGCCGTGGAAGCCGCGCTGGATGCCGTCGACATGGCCGAGCATGCCGAGCGCCCCATCGGCGAGCTGTCCGGCGGCCAGAAGAAGCGCGTGCTGCTGGCCCGCGCGCTGGCACAGCAGGCCAGCATCCTGCTGCTCGACGAGCCGCTGGCCGGGGTCGATCCGCCCAGCGAGGCGCTGATTCTCGCCACTCTGGAGCGTCAGCGCGACGCGGGCCGCACCGTCATCATGGTCACCCATGACATGCCCAGCGCACGTCGCCATGCCGACCGCGTGCTGCTGATCAATCGTCAGGTCGTCGGCATGGGCACACCGGAAGAGATGCTCAGCGACGCCATGCTGGCCCGCCTGGCGGTAGGAGCGGCCTCCGGCTCTGCCTACGGGGGTGCACGTGCCGCAGCTTGAGACGTTGGCCCAGGTGATCGATGGCCTGATCGCCCTGCTGATGCTGGTGGTGAACCTGCTGCCCGAGCCGCTGGCCGCGCCCTTCGAGTACCGTTTCATGCAGCGCGCCCTGCTAACCTCGGTGCTGGTGGGAGCGATCTGCGGGCTGCTCTCCTGCTACGTGGTGCTCAAGCGCTGGTCGCTGCTGGGCGATGCCATCTCCCATGCGGTGCTGCCCGGGGTGGCCATCGCCTACCTGCTGGGTTGGCCGTTCTTCATCGGCGCCTTCGTCACCGGCGCGCTGACCTCGCTGGGTATCGGCGCGCTGGAGCGCCATACCCGGATCAAGGCGGATGCGGCCATGGGCCTGATGTTCACCGCTGCCTTTGCCTTGGGCATCGTGATCATCAGCAAGATCGCCACCAGCACCCACCTGATGCATATTCTGTTCGGCAACGTGCTGGGCGTGCAGACCACCGCGCTGATGCTGACGCTGGCGGCAAGCCTGGTGACCGTGCTGACCATCTGGCTCGCCTATCGCCCGCTGCTGCTCTACACCTTCGATCCGCAGCAGGCTCAGGCGCTGGGCTTCAATACCAGCTTCATCCACTACGGCCTGATCCTGCTGCTGACCTTGACCATCGTCGCCAGCCTGGAGACCGTGGGCATCATCCTGGTGGTGGCGATGCTGATCACCCCGGGCGCCACGGCCCACCTGCTGACCGACCGCTTCCCGCTGATGCTGGCGATCTCGGTCGCCGTCGGCGTCATCTCCGCCGTGGTGGGGCTGGTGCTTTCAGTGTCGCTGGACGTCGCCTCGGGCGGCGCCATCGTACTGGTGGCTTCCGGCCTGTTCCTCGTCGCCCTGCTGGCGGCTCCCAAGCACGGCCTGGTGGCGCGCCAGTGGCGGCGCTGGCGCCTGAATCGGGTTTAACTGAATCGGAACAAGGCTTTGTCTGAAAAGTCGGTGAGCGAAGGCCAGACAAGGCAAAATCGGTGAGAAGACGGAGTTTACGGGGTGTAAATGAGTACTTTGATCGGACTCGCGCACGAGCCGATTTTTAACGCCGTATGGTCGAGCGCAACCAGTTTTCGGACAGAGCCTAGGATGTGGGGCGGCGTTTGAGTGTGGTCCGGCGATCATGATAGGCAATCGCCAGCCCGCTGCCGATGATCAGCGTGCTGCCCAGGAAGACCCAGAGGTCCGGCATTTCCCCCCAGAACCACCACCCCAGCAGCACCGCCCACAGCATGGCGGTGTAATCGAAGGGGGCGGCGATGGCCGCCGGAGCGAAGCGAAAGGCCATGGTGATGCAGGCCGTCGCCCCTATCCCGATCACGCCGGCACCGAGAAATCCCAGCCAGTGCCAGGGGTGCGGATCCTGCCATACCCAGGGTAGCGCCACGGCGGTCAGCACCAGCGGCACCAGAGTCATGTAGAAGACCATGGCCCAGAGATGCTCGGTGGCCCCGTAGCGCCGCGCAGTGATCATCATCAGCGCATAGAACAGCGCCGCCCCGATGAGCACCAGCGAGCCCAGTTGAAAGGCATCCCCGCCCGGGCGCACCACGATCAGCACGCCGAGAAAACCCAGCAGCGAGGCGGCTAGCACGGGCGGGTCGATGCGCTCACCCAGCAGCGGCACCGATAGCAACGTGACGAACAGCGGAGCCACGAAGGCGATGGCCGTGGCCTCGGCCAGCGGCAGCAGAGTGAGGCCAAATACGAAGCAGACCATGGTGCCAGTGTAGATCAGACCGCGCACCAGATGCACCACCGGGCGTTGGGTGCGCAGCTTTCGCAGCCCGCCGCTGTAGTGCGCCAGCAGGGCGATCAAAGGCAGCGAGACCAGCGTGCGAAAGAAGATGATCTGCAGCGGCGAGTGCACTTCGCCAAGCCACTTGGCGATGGCATCGCCAATGGCCAGGCAGAGTACGCCGGCACACATGAACAGAATGCCCTTCAATGACGGCGACATGGCCCCTCCCCCGACAGGAAAAAACCACCCCGCCGACCGGGATGGACGGCGGGGCTTGTTGGTTAACAACCTAACGGGTGGGAGACATGGCGGCAAGTGCCATGCCACAAGATGGCGCATTGGGTAGGGCGGAGGTCGAACCCAGAATGACGCGAGGTCTGTTGGGCATGGTCACGCCATAAACGCTATGTTATAACGAATCATTCTCAGCGTTCGAGCGGTTGGCGTAGGCGAGCGCCCTGAACCGACTCCCGAGGCTTCGCGCCGGGCGGGTCTCGCAGCACAATGATATGTTATAGAGTTTCATAAGGAGGTGTCATGCAGCCCCGTCTCTCCCTCGATACTCCGGTGCACTGGGCGTTCGGCCAGGAGATCGAGGTGTTGCCGCGCATTTTCGACGACGACATCACCCTGGCCGTCATGCAGCGACGGCTCGACCCCGCCCTCACCCTGGCCGTGCGCACCCAGCTCAACGGCACCCGCTCTCTCGACTGGCACTGGCGCGGCGCCCCCGGCCAGGCAATGAGAGAGGACCTCGAACGTCGGCTCCCCGCCCCCGAGGCCGGCGCAGCCCTGGTGGAAGACGTCGGTCATATCGCCGAGGCCATGGCCTATCTCTTCTCCGCCGAGTCCATCGGCATTCGGCTGCGCACGCTGGAAGGCGCCATGTGCCCGCGCTTCCACGTCGACAACCTGCCGGTGCGTCTCGTGACCACCTACGCCGGTCCTGCCAGCGAATGGCTGCCGGAGCACGCCGTCAACCGCGCCGGACTGGGCGCTCCGCATCCCGACAAGCCCGATATCGTCGCCGATCCCGATGCCATTCGACAGCTCGCCGTGGGCGATCTGGCCCTGCTCAAGGGCTGTGGCTGGGTCGGTAACGAGGAGCGCGGCCTGGTCCACCGCAGCCCGCAGCCGGCTGCGGGCGAACGTCGCCTGCTGCTGGCGCTGGACCCGGGCTGACACCGCTCCGCCGTTACGCAACCTGTTCTTTCCACCTGAGCAATCCGTTCTTTCCACCTGAGGAAGCCCGGCAATGACTCCATGCCTTCGCCCCCTCCTGTTCGGCCTGGTGCTGCTGCCCCTGGCAGCACAGGCCGACCGCCCGCTGGCGGTCGTGGCCCCCTGGGAAATCACCGGCCTCGATCCCTCGACCTCGGGCTACGTCTTCGCCCGCATGCGCGTTGCCGAGACCCTGATCGATACCGATGCCGACGGTCAGCCGGCCCCTGGGCTGGCCAGCGGCTGGCAGGTCTCCGACGACGGCCTGACCTGGCGTTTCACCCTGCGTGAGGGTGTGTCCTTCCACGACGATAGCCCGCTGACGGCACAAGCCGCAGCATCGAGTCTCGAGCATGCCCTGGCCAAGCCGGGCATACTCGACTCGGCGCCCATCGTCGCCATCGAAGCCGAAGACGCCGACGTCGTGGTGCATCTCGACAGCCCCTTCGCGCCGCTGCCGGCCCTGCTGGCCCACTCCACCACACTGATCCTGGCAGTGGATGCCTTCGACGACGAGGGGCGGGCCGCCCAGATGATCGGCACCGGTCCCTATCGCGTCGCATCGGTTGCACCGCCTCAGCGCCTGACGGTGGAGCGCTTCGATGGCTATTGGGGCGAGACTCCCGCCATCGGCAGTGCCAGCTACCTGGCGGTGGGCCGCGGAGAAACCCGCACGCTGATGGCCGAGAGCGGCGACGCCGACGTGGTGTTCACCCTCGACCCGGCCAGCCGCGCACGGCTGGCACGCCATGATCGTCTGGCGCTGCATGCCGAGCCGCTGCCGCGCACCATCGTGTTCAAACTCAATGCCGAACACCCCTTCCTCGAGGACGAGCGCGCCCGCCAGGCACTGAGCCTGGCCATCGATCGTGAAGGCATTGCCGCCGGCCTGCTGCGTCACCCCGAAGCCGCCGCGGCCGAGCTGTTCCCGGCAAGCCTCGGCCCCTGGCACTTGGGTTTAAACACCAATGGGGGCCTCGCTGCGGACGTAGCGCAGGACGTGGAGCGGGCCCGCGAGCTGCTCACCGAACTGGGCTGGGAAACCAACGGTCGCGGCATGCTGGAGCGCGACGGTGAGCCCTTCCAGCTGACCTTGCGCACCTTCTCCGACCGCCCCGAGCTGCCGCTGGTGGCGACGGCGCTGCAGGATCAGTGGCGCGAAATCGGCGTGGCGCTGGAAGTCGCCGTGGGCAACGCCAGCGAGATCCCTTCCGGGCACCGCGACGGCAGCCTGGAGCTGGGCCTGATGGCGCGCAACTACGGCCTGGTGCCCGACCCGCTCGGCACCCTGCTCGACGACTTCGGCACCGACCCGGAAACGATGGGCGGCGACTGGGGCGCCATGGGCTGGCGCGACGCGGACGTGGCGGCCTGGCTCGACACCCTGCGCCAGGAGGCCGACATGGATGCTCGCGCCGAACTGGCCGGGCAGGTGGCACGCCGGCTCAACGAGGCGATGCCGGTCGTGCCCGTGGCCTGGTATCAGCAAACGGCCGCGGTCAACGCCGAGCTGGAGGGCTTCTCCATCGATCCGTTGGAGCGCAGCTATCGCATCGACGAACTGAGGTGGGGGGAATGAGCGAAACGCTGGCAGCGCGGTCGATGTCGCGCAGAGCCTCTGGCATGACCACGGGCCTGGGCGGCCTGCTGTTGCAGCGCCTGTTCCAGGCAGGGCTGGTGGCATGGATGGTCGGCACCCTGACCTTCGTGCTGACCCGTTCGCTGCCCGGCGACATGGCCTACCGCATCGCCGCCGGGCGCTATGGACACGATATGGTCAACACCAGCGCCGCCGAGGCGGTGCGTGCCGAGCTGGCACTGGACCAGCCGGCGCTCGGCGCCTACTTCGGCTGGCTGTGGGACCTGATTCAACTCGACCTGGGTCGCTCACTGGTCAGCGGCGAGCCGGTGGTGGCCGAGCTGTGGCATCAGCTCGGCCACTCGCTGGGCCTGGCGACGATGGCCGTGCTGCTCTCGCTGCTGCTGGGCCCGCCGCTGGGACTGCTCGCCGGGCTCAAGCCCAACGGCGTGCTGGACCGTATGAGCGAAGTGGCGGCCAGCGTACTGCGCGCCCTGCCGCCCTTCGCCGTGGGCCTGATCCTGATCCTGATCTTCTCGGTCAGTCTCGGCTGGCTGCCTGCCGCCGGCCATGGTCGCAGCGCACACGGCGTGCTGCCGGCACTGACCCTGGCGTTGGCGCTGGCCGCGATTTCCAGCCGGGTGGCGCGCAACGCCATGGCCGACGTATCGCAGTCGGCCTACTACGCCTTCTCGCGTACCAAGGGGCTGGGCGAGCGCCTGAGCTTCCTGCGCCACGGCCTGCGCAACGCCGCGGTGCCGGTGGTGGCCTACCTCGGTGTGCAGTTCGTCTACCTGATCGAGGGCGTGGTGGTGGTCGAGACCCTGTTCGCCTGGCCTGGCATCGGCCACGCCCTGGTGCACGCCATCGTTGCCCGCGACGTGCCGATGATCCAGGGCACCGCGTTGGTGATGGGGCTGATGTTCGTCGCCCTCAATACCGTGGTGGATCTGCTCTGCCACTGGCTCGACCCCAGGAGGCGCAGCGCATGAACGGCTCTACCCTGACGTCTTCCCGCCGCCTTGCCCTGCCCACGCTGAACGGCCGCCAGCGCCTCGGTGCCACGCTGCTGGCGCTGCTGCTCGCCTTCGCCTGGCTGGTGCCCTGGCTGTTCGAGGCCGACCCGGCGCGCCAGCAGCTCACCCGCATTCTGCAGCTGCCGACGCTGGCCGAGCCGCTCGGCACCGACCACCTGGGGCGCAGCCTGCTGGCGCGGCTGGCCAGCGCCGTGCGCCTGTCGCTGGGCATGGCGCTGCTGAGCGTAGCCAGTGCAGCCATACCGGGCGTGATTCTCGGCGTGATCGCCGGCTGGCGCGGCGGCTGGCTCGACCGCGTGCTGGGCAGCATGGCCGACGCCTTCCTGGCCCTGCCGGGCCTGCTGCTGGTGCTGCTGCTGGTGGCCATCGCTCCAGGCAACTTCTGGGCGCTCTACGTGGGTATCTCACTGGTGCTGTGGATCGAGTACTTCCGCGTGGTGCGCGCCCGCACCCGAATCCTGGTCGCCTCGCCCCAGCTCGAGGCGAGCCGTCTGCTCGGCTTCGGCCCGCTCTACCTGTTCCGCCGCCACCTGTGGCCGGAGCTGGCGCCGCAGGTGCTGACCCTGGCCGCCTTCGGCGCCGCCAGTGCGATCCTGGCCATGGCCGCGCTGGGTTTCGTCAGCGTTGGCCTGCGCCCGCCCACCGCCGAGCTGGGGCTGATGATGATCGAACTGCTGCCCTACTACCACGAGGCCCCCTGGGCCATGGCCCAGCCGATCCTGGTGCTATTCGTGCTGGTGCTGAGCCTCAACCTGCTGGCGGGAAGGGACCCACGATGAGTACGTACTTACTCCAGGCCGAAAACGTCACGATCCAGGGCGAAGGCGTCACCATCGCACCCTTCTCCTGTGCGCTCGAAGCGGGCAGCCGGCTGACCCTGCTCGGCGAGACCGGCTCGGGCAAGAGCCTGCTCGCCCAGGCGATCATGGGCACGCTGCCCCGCGGCCTGGCCGCGCGGGGGCGGCTCGTCATCGACGGAGAAACCTTCGATGCCGCCGATGGCAAGTCGCGCCGCGCCCTGTGGGGTCGCCGCCTGGCGCTGCTGCCCCAGGAGCCGTGGCATGCCCTGGACCCGACCATGCGTGCCATATCGCAGGTGGCTGAGAGCCACCGCCACGTGGCCGGGCGCGACCGCCGCGCCGCACTGCAGGCGGCTTGGGCCGACCTGGCCGAGCTGGGCCTGGCCGAGGCCGGCGGCAAGCTGCCCGGCGAGCTCTCCGGCGGCATGGCGCAGCGGGTGGCCTTCGCCGCCGCCAGTGCCGGTGGCGCGCCCATCGTCATCGCCGACGAGCCGACCAAGGGGCTCGATGCGCCGCGCCGCGATGCCGTGGTCGAACTGCTGGCCCGCACGCCCGAGAGCGGCGGTGTTCTGATCACCATCACTCACGACATCGACGTGGCCCGCCGCCTAGGTGGGGAAGTGGCGATTCTGCGTCAGGGACAGGTGGTCGAGCGCGGACCGGCCCAGCAAGTGCTCACTCACCCCCGGAGCGAGTACGGACAGGAGCTGCTGGATGCCGAGCCCAGCCGCTGGCCGCGCCCGGCGCCGCTCGGCGAAACGGCCCAGGCACCGGTGGTGACTGCCACCAACCTAGCCAAGGCCCGCGGCGGCCGCGAGCTGTTCCGCAAACTCTCCCTCACGGTGCGTCCCGGCGAGATCGTTGGCGTGGTCGGTCCTTCCGGCTGCGGCAAGAGTACCCTTGGCGACATGCTGCTCGGCGTGACACGCGCCGACACCGGCGGGATCCTGCGCGCGCCAGGGCATCCGCTCGGCTTCCAGAAGCTCTATCAGGACCCGCCGGCGGCCTTCTCGCCCCACTGGCGGCTCTCCCGCCTGCTCGACGACCTGGTGCGCCGCCACCGCCTGGATCGCAACGCCATCCCACCGCTGATGGCGCGCCTTGGACTCGATGAGCGGCTGCTGGAGCGCCGGCCCGGTGAGATCTCGGGCGGCGAGCTGCAGCGCTTCGCCATTTTGCGGGTCCTGCTGCTCGAGCCATGCTTCCTGTTCGCCGACGAGCCGACCTCGCGCCTCGACCCCATCACCCAGCGTCGGACTCTGGCGCTGCTGGTGGAACTGGCTCGCGAACGCCGCTGCGGGGTGATGCTGGTGAGCCACGACCCGGCGCTGATCGAGCGAATCTGCGATCGCCGCATCTTCCTCAGCGAGGAGCAGGTGAGCGCAGCCGGACAGGCACTCCAACCGACGCCGGTGCTTATCTGAACGGGCACCCAACGACATCGCCCCGCATAAGCGGGGCGATGTTGGTGCGGAAATGTATGAACGAAGAAGCGTGGATGGGTTGGCAGGTAGGCGTCAGTAGTGCGCCACCACCATGCAATCCATCCCCTGGGCACGTAGGCTGTTGCAGGCGAAGTGGGCATCGCTCTCCTGCAGGTCGACCAGCCTGGCGCGGAAAACCCGCCGCTCGCCCCCCGACTCCGCCACCGATACCCGCACGTCACGCATCAAGCTGGCAAGCTGGTCGGCGGCGCGGGTCGCCAGGTGGCGAGCCTGATCCGGGTCGTTGAAGGCACCGACCTGTACCGCCCAGTTGCCACCACTGCTGGCACGGGGCATATCGGCCTGGTAGGTGGCACGCGGCGTGTCGGCCTGGGCGATCAGAGCACGAATCGGGTCGTCGGCGGAGCCCATCTCGACACCCATCTCCGACTGGAAGGAGAACTGGCGTTCGCCGCTCGAGGCGGGCTCGACGGCCTCGGGTGCGGCAGCCAGCTGTTGGGCGGAAGGGGACGGGCTCTCCGGCAGGTCCATGCGATCGCCCAACACATCGGCCTGAGCAATCCAGTCGCCGCGCTGCAGCATGGAGAGCCTGGCAAAGCCACGGTCGAGCAGATCGGCCATGTGCGTATCACGCGAGGCAGCGGTGAAACCGCCCATCACCACGGAGACGATACGCCGGTCGTTACGGATCGCCGAGGTCGCCACGTTGAACCCGGAGGCGCGGATGAAGCCGGTCTTGAGGCCATCGGCGCCGGCATAGTTGCGTAGCAGCCGGTTGTGGCTGGTATGGGTGGTGCCGCGGTAGGTGAAACTCTGGGTGGAGAAGTAATGATAATACTGGGGGAAGTCCTGCATCACGCGGATCGACAGTGTGGCCATGTCGCGGGCCGTGGTGACCTGGGCATTGTCGGGCAGCCCGGAAGCGTTACGGAACACGGTGCTGGTCATGCCCAGCTCGTTGGCGCGCTGGGTCATCATACGAGCGAAACCGGACTCGGTATTGCCCAGCGCCTCGGCGACGACCACGGCAACGTCGTTGGCCGAGCGCACCACCAGCGCCTTGATGGCCTCTTCCACCGTGATCGTGCTACCCGCCGCGAGCCACAGCTTGGAAGCGGGCATCGAAGCGGCATGGGCCGATACCGGTAACGGCTGGTTCAAGCGCATGGTGCCGTTCTCGAGGGCCTCGAACAGCATGTAGAGCGTCATCATCTTGGTCAGCGAGGCGGGATAGCGCGTCGCATCGGCGTTGGCCTGATGCAGTACGTCGCCGCTCTCGACATCGATCACGATGGCCGCATAGCGGGGGTTGGCCTGCGCCGAGCCGATCGTCAACAGTTGAAGTAAAAGTAAAAAGAAAATGGCCACACCGAGGTAATGTCGGTTGTAGGAGCGCATGACGAACACCTCTGGTTCCCTTTTGATTCCCCGTGGTCCGTTTCTAAAGCGGACCTTGCCTCAGTATGGCCGGATAACGAAGCGCTTAACAGCCGGAATAGCGAGTTTTTTTGCATATATACCGGCTGCTTCCATCAAGCTACCGTTTATTAATCAACTGGAATAACAGCCCGTTACCTCTGGGTTTCAGACCCGCTACTCCCAGGCCGGAAAGGGATCGGGCAAGTCAGTCCACGCCCGATGACCATCCGCTAATACGGCATCGCTCAGCAGGCACTCGTCCAGGGCCTGACGGATACGCGCTTCGTCGAGATTCTGGCCAATGAACACCAGCTCCTGACGCATGTCGCCGAACGGCTCTTCCCACTGTTCCATGATGTAGCCACGCGTCTCCGGATCCTTGGGCCAGCGCGACTCGGGTACGGCCTTCCAGAACATGCCGGCAAAGCCGTAATGGGCGATGCCACCCGCCTGGCTCCACTGGCCGGCGTACTGGGGTCGCGTAGCGAGCCAGAAGAAGCCCTTAGAACGCAACAGCTTGCCGCCGAACCAGTCGCCATGCAGCAGGGCATGAAACTTCTCCGGATGGAAAGGTCGCCGGGCGCGATAGACGAAGCTCGAGATACCGTATTCCTGGGTTTCGGGCACGTGCTCACCGCGCAGCTCCTTGAGCCAGCCCGGGGCGAGTCTGGCCCGTTCGAAGCTGAAGCGACCGGTATCGAGCACCTTATCGAGCGGCACCTGGCCGTGGGCCATGGGCACCAGCTCGGCGTCGGGATTGAGCGAGCGCAGCACCGCCTTCAACTCCGCCAGTTGCGTTTCATCGATCAAGTCGGTCTTGCTGATCAGCAACACGTCGCAGAACTCGATCTGGTCCACCAGCAGGTCGGCCACGTTGCGCTCGTCCTCCTCGCCCAGGCTCTCGCCCGCCTCGGCGAGGGATTTCGCCTCCCGGTACTGAGCCAGGAAATTGGCCCCATCGACCACCGTCACCAGGGTGTCGAGCCGGGCAACGCTGGAGAGACTCCGGCCCTGCTCGTCCTCGAAGGTGAAGGTCTCCGCCACCGGCAGGGGCTCGGAGATTCCGGTGGACTCGATCACCAGATGGTCGAAGCGGCCTTCCCGCGCCAGGCGGCTCACCTCTACCAGCAGGTCCTCACGCAGCGTGCAGCAGATGCAGCCATTGCTCATCTCGACCAGCCGCTCCTCGGCCCGATTGAGCGTCACCTCGTCATCGCCGCTGCCCGGAGCGCCTCGCACCAGGGCGGCATCGATGTTGACCTCGCTCATGTCATTGACGATCACCGCCACGCGACGCCCATCGCGATTGGCCAGAATATGGTTGAGCAGGGTGGTCTTCCCCGCTCCGAGAAAGCCGGAAAGCACGGTAACCGGCAGGGGCTCATGGGACATCACGCGTCTCCTCGCTGCTTACTGTAGTGGTGTTCGCGTTTCTCCTGCCGCTCCTTGGCCTCCAGGCACAGTTCGGCGGTCGGCCTGAGCAACAATCGTGGCAAGCCGATAGGCTGACCGGTTTCGGCGCAATAGCCGTAGTCGCCCTCTTCGATACGCCGCAGTGCCTGATGAATCTTGCGCAGCAGCCGTGTCTCGCGATCGGCCTGGCGCAGCAACAGCCGCAACTCCTCCTCCACGGCGGCACGATCGAGCTCGTCGCCGCTGCGCTCGTTGTCGGCGATGGCGCTGCGCACCTCCACCAGGTGCGCCTCCACTTCGGCCCGCTCGGCAGCCAGCCGGCGCCGGAAAAACGCCAGCTGCTCATCGTTCATGTATGCCTCTTCGGGCATGGCCAGCAGTCGCTGCACCTCGGGATCGGCCGACATGGGCATCCTCTCCTGAAAATAGACGTTATAACATAACAATACTATTTCCATGGCAAGCCCTCTACACCAAGCGGTGTTGTGCTCCCGATTTCCCATGGATACCAGGCAATTTCTTGCCCGCTGGGCAACTTCTTGCCCGACCCGGGCAACTTCTTGCCTAATTAGGCTTAGCAATGATTGGCCAGGAAATCGCTAACACACTGTATCAAAACAAATTTGAAGGGGCTGGCACACATACTGCTCATATCGAACTGTCCATCGGGACATTTCATTCACATCGTCAAGGAGCAGACCATGCCGACTCCCTGCTATATCAGCATCCAGGGCCAGACCCAGGGCAACATCACCGCCGGTGCCTTCACTCCGGATTCCGTGGGTAACATCTACGTGGAAGGCCACGAAGACGAGATGCTGGTCCAGGAGTTCAAGCACGTCGTCACCGTGCCCACCGACCCGCAGTCCGGCCAGCCCTCCGGCCAGCGCGCGCACAAGCCGTTCGTCTTCACCGTGGCCCTGAACAAGGCCGTGCCGCTGATGTACAACGCCCTGGCTTCCGGCGAAATGCTGCCGAACGTGGAGCTGAAGTGGTACCGCACCTCCGTCGAGGGCAAGCAGGAGCACTTCTTCACCACCACCCTGACCGACGCCACCATTGTCGACATCAACCTGCGCATGCCGCACGCCCAGGACTCCACCAAGTCTGAGTTCACTCAGCTGATGGACGTTTCCCTGGCCTACCGCAAGATCGACTGGGAACACACCGTCGCCGGCACCTCCGGTTCCGACGACTGGCGCGCCCCGATCGAGTCTTGATCGGCTAGCTCCGCGCCCCCACCCGCCAGCTCGCCGGGCGGGGGCGACGGCTTGCACCACGACGCCAGTGCTCTTTTCGAGCGCTGGCGTCGTGGTTTCTGCAGGATGGTCGAGCGTTCAGGCGCCCATGCACTGCCGAGCGCGCCTTACGTTGGCCAGCAGCAGGCTGCCGGTGGCGGGGTCGGGGATCAGCGTGCAGTCGATGTCGTAGAGCTGGCGTACCAGCTCGGTGGTGACCACTTCGCCTGGCGGGCCGGCGGCCACCAGTTGGCCATGGCGCAAGGCGACGAGGTGGTCGGCGTAGCGGCAGGCGCTGGCCAGATCGTGCAACACCATGACCACGGTACGGCCGTGGGCGGCCAGCCGGCGTACCAGTTCGAAGACTTCGATCTGGTGGCCGAGATCGAGCGCCGAGGTGGGTTCATCGAGCAGCAGCAGTGGGGTCTGCTGGGCGATGGTCATGGCGATCCAGGCGCGCTGACGCTGGCCGCCGGAGAGGGTATCGAGGGGCCGGTCCGCCAGTTCGTCCACATCGGCCGCGGCCAGCGCCTCGTGTACCACTTGCTGATCCTCCGCCGACCACTGGCGCAGCCAGCCCTGGTGCGGCTGGCGGCCGAAGCGCACCAGCTCGGCCACGGTCAGCCCCTCCGGGGCGCTGGCCTCCTGCGGCAACAGCGCCAGGCGTCGGGCCAGTTCCCTGGCCGGGAGCTGCTGGATGTCCTGACCGTCGAGCACCACCGCGCCCTGGCTGGGCGCGTGCAAGCGCGCCAGGCCGGCCAGCAGGGTCGACTTGCCGCAGCCGTTGGGGCCGACGATGGCGGTGACCCGGCCCGCCGGCAGCGACAGTGCCAGCGCGTCGATGATGGTGGTACGGCCGTAGCGCAGGGTCAGGTCGCGGGTGGCGAGTTCATGTCGGGTCATGCCAGATTCCTCGAAGCCGGTCGCAGCAGTATCCACAGCAGCCAGGGGCCGCCGACCACGGCGGTGACGATGCCCACCGGGATCTCGATGGGCGAGAGCAGCACCCTGCCCGCCAGGTCGGCCAGCACCATCACCAGCGCCCCCGCCAGCGCCGAGGCCATGACCGGCACCCCGCGTGGCGAGGAGAGCGAACGGGCGATTTCCGGGCCGATCAGGCCTACCAGCCCCACCGGGCCTGCCACGGTGACCGCCAGGCCGGTAAGCAGCACCGAGACCGCCAACACCTGCCAGCGGCGCCGGGCGACGTGCAGGCCGAGGCCAGAGGCCACGGCATCCGAAAAACGCATCAGGCTCAGCGCCCGGGTAAGCCACAGGGCAACGCCGAGGCCGAGCGGCAGACCTACCGCCAGCAAGGTGACGGCCCCGGCAGGCCGGGCGTTGAGCGAGCCGACCGTCCAGGGATAGGCAGCGTTGGCGGTGTCGATGTGCACCTTGGCCAGCAGCAGCTGAGTGATGGCGCCGAACACGGCGCCGACCCCGATACCGGCGACGATGAAGCGGTAGCCGCGGGTGCCGCCGCCGGCGGCCAGGCCGAAGGTGAGAGCGGCCGCCGTGGTCGCCCCCACCAGGGCCATGGCCGGCGGCGCCAGCGACACGCCCAGGCCGATCACCGAGGCCACGGCGAAGGCGGTGGCGCCGTTGTCGATACCGATGATGCCGGGCGTGGCCAGGCGGTTGCGGGCCAGGGTCTGCATCAGGCAGCCCGCCACGCCGAAGGCGGCACCGGTGAGGCAGGCGGCAAGCAGCCGCGGCAGGCGTAGTTCCTGGACCAGGAACACCGCCATCAGATCGCCGCGCCCCACCAGTGCCGGCAGCACCGCCCTCGGCGCCAGGGCGCTGCTGCCCATGGTCAGATAGGCGAACGATGCCGCCAGCAAGGCCAGCAGCAGGAGCAGCGCGGCCAAGAAGGCGCGTCTGTCCACCAGCACGCTGTAGGGTGCTCGTGCGCCGCCCAACTGCCAGGCCAGGCACCAGTGGCCGGCCGGCGCGGAAGCCGCCGTTGCCCGGTCGTAGCCGTGCCCGACGGGCTGCTGTTGGAGCCCGTCCTCGGCAGTGTTGCCGTACATTGCCCCCTCCTCTCTCATCAGGCGCATAGCGTTCATCAGGCTCATAGCGTTGGCATGCGCCGCGCTCTCACCACGGCCACCAGCACGGGCGCACCGCACAGCGCCGTGAGCACACCGAGCGGCAGTTCGGAAGGTGCGACCAAGAGGCGCGAGACGATATCGGCCGTGATCACCATCAGCGGACCCAGCGGCAGACACAGCCACAAAGTACGGCGAATATCGGGACCGGCCAGAGCGCGAGCGGCGAACGGCACCACCAGCCCGACGAAGGCGATGGGGCCAGCGGTAGCAGTAGCGGCACCCACCAGCAGCGCAACGGCCACGATCACCAACAGTCGGATGAGCCCCGGACGATGGCCGAGGCCGCTGGCAACGCGCTCGCCCAGCGACAGAGCCGCCAGCGGGCGCGCCACGGCGAGCACAATGCCCCCGGCCAGCAGCAGGCTGGGCAAGATGGCTAGCAAGTGTTCCAGGCGACGCCCGGCCAGACTACCCACGATCCAGAAGCGGATTTCGTCGGCGGCGCGTTGGTCGAACAGCAGCAGCAGCGCGGTGAGTGAGAGCAGTATGCCTGTCAGCGCGGCGCCCGCCAGCACCAGCCGCACCGGATCGTTGCCGGCACCGCTCACCCGTGCCACGCCGAGCACGCAGAGACAGCCGACCATCGCGCCCAGTTGGGCCACGCCGATCCGCATCGTGGTGGCGGTGGCGCCGAGCACCAGCGCCACGGCAACGGCAAAGGCTGCCCCGGCGCTGACGCCGAGCAGACCCGGCTCTGCCAATGGGTTGCGCGTCACCGCCTGAAGCAGGGCTCCCGCCACCCCCAGGGCCAGACCGACCACGAGGCCCACCAGCGTCCGCGGCAGGCGCAGCGAGCCGACCACGAACTGGGCTTCGGCATCGCCCTGCCCGGTGATGGCGGCCCAGGCCCGAGCCGGCCCAACGTCGCCGGCCCCCCACAGCAAACTGGCCAGACAGACCAGCACCAGCAATGCCAGCAGGCCCGCCAGCCTCGCGGAGAGGCGGCGGGCCTGGAACAAGCCCGAAGGTCGTGCTGCGTACATCAGGGTGTCAGCGCAGCATCGAGCTGATCGAGAATCGTCAGCGCCGCCAGCGGGCCGGTGGCGCTCGACCACAGCTGGCCGTCGACGGGCACGACCTGGTCGCGAGCCACCACGTCGAGGCGGGCAAAAGCGGGCGTGGCCTGCGCGGCTTGCAGGGCTTCCCGCCCCTCCTCGTTGAGGGTGGCCAGGAACAGCCAGTCGGCGTCCACACGGGAAAGGTTCTCGAGGCTTAGCGGATCGCTGTGTGGGCTGTTCTCACGGGTCAACCCGGCATCGTGAACCGCCACGCCTGCTGCGCGCAGAAGGCCGGCCGTGAAGAGATCGGCGGACATGACCATGGGGCCTTGCGGCATCCAGCGCACCAGCACGGCACTGGGGGCCTCGTCGGCCGCAATGCGCTCGGCGACCTCGGCGGCGCGAGCATCGACCTGCTCCAGTGCGGCTTCGATTTCCGCCTCGCGCCCCAGCGCCTGGGCGAACAGGCGGGTCTCGGCGCGCCATGCCTCCGGATCCAACCCTTCGGTCAACGGCACGACGGTGGGCGCCATGCGCGAGAGCAGCCGGTATTGCGCTTCAGGTAGCTGCGGCGGAGCGAGAATGACGTCCGGCTCCAGTGCCAGCACGGCCTCGAGGTTGATCTCGCGTACCACACCGACGATGGCGGGTCGCTGCTCGCCCAGATGCGCCTCGATGTAGCGGGCCATGCCGTCGCCACCACGGGTGGTAACGGCACCCAGCGGCGTGACGCCAGCCGCCAAGGCTACGTCGAGTGCGCCTTCGTAGAGCGTCACGACGCGTTCCGGCGACCTGGGTACCACGACCTCGCCAAACGCCGTCTCCACGCTGCGCTCGGCCCAGGCGGTCAGCGGCAGCAACGCGAGCACGGCGACTGATAGGGGCAGGCGCAGCGCGCCGGCCCAGTTCCGCATCCCTTTCATCACGAACCTCGCACACAAAAACTAATGCGAATTATTATCACAAAGAATTGCGAAACTATGCCATGCAACACCTTGTTGCGGAAACTGCAACGCCCTCCCGACCCAATGAAACTCAACCAGAATCGTTTTCATTTATCGCCACGACTCTTACACTGTCGCATTCGATGCCACTCATCGCCGAGGAATGGCCATGTACGATCTCGACGAGCTGCTCGCCTTCGATCACGTCATGCGTTCCGGCAGCCTGACCCGCAGCGCACGAGCTCTCGACCTAGCCAAGTCGACCCTCAGCCGGCGTATCGCCCAGCTCGAACGAAAGTTGGGCCAGCCCCTGCTGCGCCGACAGTCCAACCGACTGCTGCCCACCGAAGCTGGCCACGCCTTTCATGTCTACTGCCGACAGATTCTCGAGCTTGCCGAGCAGGGCCGACAAGCGTTGGAAGAGTTGAACGAGGAGGTCAGCGGCGAGCTGCACGTGGTCGCGCACAACGCGTTGGCCCGCAGCTGGTTGTCCGCTCGGCTGACCGCCTTCATGGAGGTCCACCCCGAGGTACGTCTCACGCTACGCACCGGAACGACACCCACCCTCACCGCCGATAGCCAGGCGGTGACCGTGTGGCTGGGCGAGGTGCGCGGCAGCGAACTGCGCCAGGAGGTGCTGGGCTGGCTCCACCGCGGCCTTTATGGACACCCGGACTACTTCTCTCGTCAGGGCCAGCCACAACACCCTCGCGAACTGATACGGCACACCTGGATCGATCTGCTCGGCGAAACCGAGCAGGGGCTCACCCTCACCCACCGTGGGCAAGGCGGCGAGTTCCACTTTCGCCCCCCCGAGTCGCGCTTCCGCGTCGACCAGCAGATGCTGCATGGCGATGCCCTCGCCAGCGGGCACGGCCTGGGACTGATGTCCGACTGGTTGGCACAGGCGCGCGAACGCGCTCACCCCGGCTCGCTCGTGCGTTGCCTGCCGGAGTGGGATGCACCGGCCGTGCCGGTCACGCTGCTGTACCCCTATGGCTTCCGGCCGCGGCGGCTGAGTGCCCTACTGGCCTTCCTGCGTCAGTCGCTACCGAACGCATGGCAACCAAGCCCAACCCCTCAGCTCGAGCCGACGAGCGTAGCCGGAAGCGAAGGTGTTGCCAGTCGCGCAACGCAACGTTGCCTGTCCTCCCCCTGAGCAAAGGGAACTTTCGGCATTAGAATCACCTGAGTTTGATAATTAATATCATTTGATAATTCTTCATGCTCAGCAGGTGATCTCATGCTCCATGCCCGTCGCACCGCTCTGGCCGTTGCCGTCGCCAGCGCACCGCTCGCCTTCACCGCCCAGGCGCAGGATAGCGCCCGCCTCGACAACGTCGTGGTGACTGCCGCCGGCTTCGAACAGTCGCTGCGCGACGCCCCGGCCAGCATCTCGGTGGTGACCCGCGAGGAGCTGGAGCGGCGCCAGTTTGCCAATATCGCCGAAGCCATCGCCGACATTCCCGGCGTCGACGTACGCTCCGGCGTGGGCAAGACCGGTGGCCTGAATGTCAGCATTCGCGGCATGCCGAGCAACTACACCCTGATTCTGATCGACGGCCGGCGCCAGAACGCCGCCGCCGACATCACCCCCAACGGCTTCGGCGAAACCGCCACGAGCTTCATGCCGCCGCTGTCGGCCATCGAGCGTATCGAGGTCATTCGCGGCCCCATGTCGACCCTGTACGGCTCCGACGCCATGGGCGGCGTGATCAACATCATCACCCGCCGTGTCGCCAACGAGTGGAGCGGCTCGGTCAGCGCCGAGAGCACCTTCCAGCAGCATCGCGAAGAGCCCAACTCCCAGGCGCTCAGCATCTTCGCTTCCGGCCCGCTGGTCGAGGAGACCCTGGGCCTGCAGCTGCGTGGGCGGGTCTACAACCGCGGTGCGTCCGAGCGCCTGATGGAGGGTACGGGACGCGACCCGCGTCCGGCCGAAGGGGAGATCTACTCCATCGGCGGACGCCTGAACCTCACGCCGGACGACACCAACGAGTTCTGGCTCGACGCCGAGCGCGCCCGCCAGTGGTACGACAACACCGACAGTCGCCTGGGCAGCCTCGATGGCAGCAACCCGAACAATCCCGACCAGGTCTACGGCTACGACGATCACATGCGCTTCAACCGCGACCAGATCGCCTTGGGGCATACCGGACGCTTCGCGGCGGGCACCTGGGAGAGCAGCGTGACCCACGCCATCACCGAGACCGTCGGCCGCACCATTCCGCACCCCAACGCGGGGCCCGGCACGCCGCATCCCGCCCTGCCCCACGCACCGATCATCGGTTCGCCGCGTACCCTGGAAAACGAGCAGACCGTACTCGACACCAAGCTCACCACCAACCTCGGTGCGCACATGCTCACCTTCGGCGGCCAGTACATGGAAGCGGAGCTGACCGACGACCTGGCACCGAACAGCTACGACGAATCCCAATGGGCGCTGTTCATCGAGGACGAATGGTGGCTGCGTGACGACCTGGCGCTGACCCTGGGCGGCCGCTACGAGAACCACGACGCCTTCAGCGGCCACTTCACGCCGCGGGGGTATCTGGTGTGGAATGCCGACGACAGCTGGACCCTGAAGGGTGGCGTCAGCCGTGGCTACAAGACACCGACGCTCAACCAACTGAGGGATGGCATCAACAACGTCACCGCCCAGGGCGCCAGACTGCTGATCGGCAACCCGGACCTACAGCCGGAGAAGAGCACCAACTACGAGATCGGCGCGCATTACGACAACCTGGCCGGCTTCTCAGCGGGCGCCACTTTCTTCCACACCGATTTCACCGATCGCATCGTCACCGCCAGCGAGCGTGCCGTCAGCGGGCATCCGACCATTCCCGACGGCACCTATGACCAGGCGATCAACATCGGCGAAGCGCAAACCCAAGGGGTGGAACTGGAGGCCCGCTATCGTTTCGCCCCTGCCTGGGAAGTGCGCGGCGGTTACACCTACACCGATACCGAGATCAAATCCGATGAAGCGCGTGGCGCAAGCCTGACGCTGGCGCCCCGGCACAAGCTGACCGCCGCCGTGAGCTGGGAGATCAACGAGCGCTGGAGCACCACCCTGGAAGGTGAGCACTACAGCGGTCGCAAGCGCTTCGCCTCCGCGCCGGAGGCCGGCACCCAGGATGCCGCTCTCGCCGCCGCCGTGGGCGACAAGTTCAAGAGCTACGAGCTGTTCAACCTGAGTTCCACCTACCGCGTGGCGGACAACGTGCGGCTGACCGGCACCATCTACAACCTGCTCGACACCGACTTCGGCACCGGCACGACCTACGAGTACGAAGGCGAGACCTTCGCGGCCTATGAGTACTTCACCTCGGGCCAGTCCATCAACGGCGCTTACATGCCGCGGCGCAGCTTCTGGCTCTCCGCCACTTACGAGTTCTGACCGGCACCTGCCTGCCGTTTCGTATCGTTACCTTCGCCCCGGTTCTGCCGGGGCTTTTTCTTGCACGGCGGGCAGCGCTCGATTAACGCGCACTATCGAAACCATCCGCATTATTTTCTTAAACTATTGCCTGGCCACCCCTATCCTTGAGCTACGTTTCTCGGCTGCGGAGTGCTCGCCATGAAGAAGACCGTGTCCTTTGCCATCGTGCATTTCTGCGTAGCCTTCGCGGTAACTTATCTGTTGACCGGCAGTTGGGTGCTGGGCGGCATGACCGCCCTGATCGAGCCTGCGGTGAACACGGTGGCGTATTTCTTCCACGAGAAGGCATGGAACTATGTCGACCGGCGGCAAGCCACCGTGGCCGGCTAACCTACCTCAACGATTCCTATCAATATTCAAGGTCACCGAATACTGGTAGTCACGTTCCAACATACCGAAGGACCCGAGACTCGCATGCGGTGTGGTCACCCGCAGGAACCAAGTGCCCGCATCGAGCTGACGCTCGATCCTGAAGTTACCGTCGCGTCCGCTGTTCCAGTCGCGCTCAATCACCTGCCCATTGACGTCGAGCAGCTGCCCTGCGGGTGCCACCAGCCCCACATCCCACGCAAAGGTGTGGCTCTCCAGCACCACGCGGGCCGGGGCATTCAGGGTGAAGGTGAAATAGCGATGTCCGGCCGTCATGACTTCGTACGATCGACCGGGTACCAGCTCGGTCGCACCATCCCGTGGGTCCCAGGTGCCGGCACAGCCAGCCAACAGCAACATGATCAAAGGCAGAGAAGAGAGGAAGCGCTGCATGACAGACTCCTTTCCGGATAGGTCAACCCGCGTTCCCCTTCAGCCTACTCCGAATAGCCGTTCCACGCCCAGCCAGATCAGACGCAGCGCCAGCAGGGTCAGGGTCCACTTGAAGAAAGAGTCGAAGCGATGGTCGGTCACCCGGTTCAGCAGGCGCAGGCCCAGCCAGGTGCCGACGAAGCCCGCCACGACCATGACCAGCATCAGCCCCAGCCAGTCGCGGAAGACGAAACCGGCAAAGCCGAAGATGAACGCCTTGGTGGCGTGTTGAAAGGTCATGCAGGTGGCGAAGGTGGCCACCCGCGGCAGCCGCTCGCTCATGCCGAGCTTGATGAACGAGGCGACCATGGGGCCGCTGGCGCCCACGAAACTGGAGAGCAGCGTAGTGAGCGCGCCGGCAATCACGGTGCCGGTGCGCCCCACCGCCCGCTGGGGCAAGCCCGGCCCCCAGCAGGAGTAGAGCACGAAGGCGGCGATGCACAGCTCCAGCAGGCCGTAAGGCAGGCGGATCAACAGCCAGGCCGCCACCACCGCGCCGACGATCACGCCGGGCAGGAAGGCGGCAACGATGTCACGACGAACGTGCCGCCAGGTCATCAGCGCCCGGCCGCCGTTGGAGCCGAGCTGCACCATGCCGTGCACCGGGATCAGCGCCGTGGCCGGCATCACCTGGGCCATGGCGATGATCAACAGCGTGCCCCCGCCGATGCCGGCCGCTGCCGACAGCGCCGAGGTCACTACCGAGAGCAGCACCAGGATCAGGTTGACCCCGGCCGACAGCGGCGAGAGCAGCTCCAGCATCAGGCCGGACGCCTCACGGCAGCCTGCCCTCCTCGACGCCGTGGCACGCCACCTCGCTGCCGTCGCTGCGCGCGATCAGCCGCGGCACCTCGGCCTTGCAGCGCTCGTTGGCATGCGGGCAGCGCGGATGGAAGGCGCAGCCGGTAGGCGGATGCACCGGGTTGGGCACCTCGCCCTGGATCACGGTGCGCTCCTTGCCCACCCCCTCCAGCGACGGCACCGCGGCCAGCAGCATCTTCGAGTAGGGATGGTGGGGGTTCTCGAAGAGCTGGTCGGCCGGGGCGATCTCGGCGATGCGCCCCAGGTACATCACCGCGATGCGGTCCGACATGTGCTTGACCACCGCCATGTCGTGGCTGATGAACAGGTACGTCAGCCCGTACTCGTCCTGCAGGTCGCGCATCAGGTTGAGGATCTGCGCCTGCACCGAGACGTCCAGCGCCGAGGTCGGCTCGTCGCAGATCATGAACTCCGGCTCGTTGGCCAGCGCCCGGGCAATCGAGATGCGCTGGCGCTGACCGCCGGAGAACTCATGCGGATAGCGGTTGGCGTCCATGGCCGACATTCCCACCTGCTCGAGCAGCTCGCCCACCCGCCGCCGACGGTCGGCACTGCTCATCTCGGGGCGGAAGAAGCGCAGCGGCTCGCCGATGATGGTGCCCACCCGCCACAGCGGGTTGAGACTGGCGTAGGGGTCCTGAAAGATCATCTGGAAGCGCTTGCGCACGCTGGCGGCCTGACGCCCGGTGCGCCCGGCCAGATCGCTGATGTCCTCGCCGTCGAACACCAGCTTGCCGCGAGTGAGGCCATAGAGCCCCACCACCAGCCGCGCCACGGTGGACTTGCCGCAGCCCGACTCGCCTACCAGCGACAGCGTCTCGCCGCGGCGGATGGAGAAGCCCACGCCGTCCACCGCCTTGAGCGTGAGCTTTTCGCTGCGCTCGATCACCCGGTTGAGCCAGGGCTTGGAGACGTCGAAATAGCGCGCCAGGTCCTGCGCTTCCAGCAGGATCTCGCCCTGCGCCGCGGCGCTCTTCTTCACTGCCGTATCAGCGCACATGGCTCACCTCCTCTCCCTCTACGTCCTGCCGTGGCGGCAGCGGATCCACCGGGTCGTGCAGCCAGCACGCCGCCCGGCTGCCCCCGGCCGGCATCAGATCCGGCCGCTCGTCACGGCAGCGCTGCTGGGCGTGGGGGCAGCGCGGGTTGAAGGCGCAGCCCGAGGGAATCGCCGCCAGCCGCGGCATGGCGCCCTCGATCTGGTAGAGCCGGTCGAGGCGCTTGGCAATCCCGGGGATCGAGGCCATCAGTCCCTTGGTGTAGGGATGCTGCGGGTGGCGGATCACCTCGTCCACCGGCCCGATCTCGATCAGCCGCCCGGCATACATCACCGCCACGCGGTCGGCGGTCTCGGCGATCACGCCCATGTCGTGGGTGACCAGCATCACCGCCGTGCCGTGATCGGCACACAACCGCTTGAGCAGGGCGAGAATTTGCGCCTGCACCGAGACGTCGAGCGCCGTGGTGGGCTCGTCGGCAATGATGAACTCGGGGCGCGCCGCCAGCGCCAGGGCGATCACCACGCGCTGGCGCATGCCGCCGGAGAACTGGTGCGGGTAGCTGTCGATGCGGTTCTCGGGGGCCGGAATGCCCACCTCGCGCAGCAGCTTGAGCGCCTCCTCGCGAGCCTCGCGCTCGTTCATTGGCAGGTGGGCGCGGATCGTCTCGATCAACTGGTCGCCCACCGAGAACAGCGGGTTGAGGCTGGTCAGCGGATCCTGGAAGATCATACCGATATGGCGCCCGCGCAACGGCACGAAGTGCTCTTCGGCAAGATCGTCGATGCGCTTGCCCGAGAGGTGGACCTCGCCTGCCGCGATATGACCGGGCGGCTCCAGCAGGCGGATCACGGCGTTGCCGGTCATCGACTTGCCGGCGCCGGACTCGCCCACCACGCCCAGCACTTCGCCGGGAGCGATGTCGAAGGAGACGTCGTCGAGCGCCACCAGGGTACCGTGGCGGGTGGGAAACTCGACCCGCAGATGGCGTACGGAAAGGACCGGCTGCTGACCCGCGGCGCCAGGCTCGTGGCCGGCCACCGGGGCGGCTTGATTAACGGAGCCCTTATCAACGGAGCTTGGGGTTGAGGACATCACGCAACCAGTCTCCCAGCAGATTGACGGAGAGCGCCAGCATCAGCAGCGCCATTCCGGGGAAGAGCAGGATCCACCACTCTCCCGAGAACATGTAATCCTGGCCCACCCGGATGAGGGTGCCCAGGCTCGGCTGGGTGGCCGGCATGCCGACCCCCAGGAACGACAGCGTGGCCTCGGCGATGATCGCCAGCGCCAGGCCGATGGTGCCGATCACCAGCACCGGCCGCATCACGTTGGGCAGGATGTGCTGGAACAGGATCTTGCGCGCCGGCAGGCCGATCACCCGCGCCGCCTGCACGTACTCCTTGCTCTTCTCCACCATGGTGGCGCCGCGTACCGCGCGGGCGTACTGCACCCAGTCGGAGAGGCCGATGGCGATGATCAGCACGATGATGGCCACTTCGGCATGCATCGAGCGCGGCAGGAAGCCTCGGATCACGCCGAAGATCAGCAGCGCCATCAGGATCGACGGGAAGGTGAGCTGCACGTCGGCGATGCGCATGATTAGCGCGTCGCGCCAGCCGCCGCGGAAGCCCGCCAGCAGGCCCAGAGCAGTGCCCATCACCAGGGCGAAGATCACCGCGGCAAAGCCCACCAGCAGCGAGATGCGCGAGCCGTAGAGAATCGCCGAGAAGACGTCGCGGCCCTGGCTGTCGCTGCCCAGCAGGTAGTAATTGCCGGTGAAGTCCGAGGTGGTCATCGGCGGCGTGAAGGCGTCGATCAGCTCCAGTTGACGCGGATCGAACGGGTTCTGCGGCGCAATCCACGGCGCGAACAGCGCGGCGGCGAACATGGTCAGCGTCACCAGGGTGGCCAGTATCACCACCGGCTGACGCTTCCATGAGTAGACGATGTCGCTGTCGAGGAAGGTACGCAGCTTGCTCGGCTTGGGCGGCACGACGGGTACGGCGCTGTCACGGGTCTGAACGTCCTGACTCATTTGCCACCTCCCTGGGCGCGCAGCCGCGGGTCGACGGCATAGTAGAGCAGATCCACCACCAGATTGATGACCACGAACACCAGCGCGATCATCATCAGGTAGGCGGCCATGACCGGCACGTCGACGAAACGCACGGCGGTGATGAACAGCGCGCCCACGCCGGGCCACTGGAACACCGTCTCGGTGATGATGGCGAAGGCGATGATGGTGCCGAGCTGCAGACCGATGATGGTGATGACCGGGATCATGGTGTTCTTCAGCGCATGGCGCAGATGCACCACCCGCTTCGACAGCCCCCGCGCGCGGGCGAACTTGATGTAGTCGGTGCTCAGCACCTCGAGCATCTCGGCCCGCACCAGGCGCATGATCAGGGTCAGCTGGAACAGCCCCAGGGTGATGGCCGGCAGGATCAGCGAGCGCAGCCCGCTGGTGGTGAGCAGGCCGGTGGTCCACCAGTCGCCGATGCGCACCGTCTCGCCGCGACCGAAGGCCGGCAGCATGCCGAGCTCCACGGCGAAGATGTAGATCAACAGCACGCCGATCAGGAAGGTAGGCAGCGACACGCCGATCAGCGAGGCGGTCATGATGAAATTGGCCAGCCAGCTGCGGCGACGCAGCGCGGTATAGATACCCAGCAGGATGCCCATGACCACGGCGAAGATGGCCGAGATGATGGCCAGCTCCAGGGTCGCCGGCAGCCGCTCGAGGATCAGGTCGGTCACCGGCCGGGCCGAACGATAGGAGATGCCGAACTCGAACTGAGCGGCATTGACGATGAAATTCCAGAACTGCACCACCACCGGCTGGTCGAGGCCGAGCTGGGCCCGCAGCGCGGCGCGGTCGGCCTCGGTGGCCTCCTGCCCGAGCATGTTGAGCACCGGGTCGCCGACGTAGTGGAACAGCGAGAACGAAATGAGCGCGACCACGAACATCACGAAGATGGCCTGCAGTACGCGCTGGATCAGAAACGCTAGCATGGGATTACCACTGCAACGAGGCTCCCACCTGCTTATGGCAAGAGGGAGCGCACATAAATTTCAAGGGGGCGCGGATTTATGTCGCGAGCGACGCTAGGCTGGTCGCCGCCGGAGCACAGGAACCGGAATGTAGCCTGCTACATGAGGATTCCGAGCACCGCCGGCGGCCAGGATTGCGAGCGCAGCAATAAATCAGCGTCTCCTTAGTTGAAACGCAGATACTTAAAGTGCGGTGTATTCTCGCTCTGCACCTTGAAGTCGATATCGTCACGCATCGACCAGGTCAGCATCTGATGGTGGATCGGGATGTAGACGATCTCGTCGTGAACGATCTGCCACGCTTCCGCGATCATCTCGTTGCGCGCCTCCTCGTCGACCTCCTGGCCCATGGCCACGGTCAACTCGTCCACCCGCTCGTCGGAGAAGCCGGTGAAGTTCCAGGTGCCGTGGTTCTCTTCCTTGGTGTGGTAGAGGTAGTTGAAGACGTACTCGGAGTCCATGGTGGGCACGCCCCAGCCCAGCAGGTAGAAGTCGTACTCGCCACGCGCCAGCTCGGCGAAGTGCAGCGAGCGGGTCTGGGCCACCAGATCCACGGTGATACCGATGCGCGCCAGCATGCTGACCACCGCCTGACAGATCTGCTCGTCGTTGACGTAGCGGTCGTTGGGGCAGTGCAGGGTGACACGGAAGCCGTCGCCGTAGCCGGCCTCTTCCATCAGTTCCTGAGCGCGGGCGGTATCCGCCTCGAGAACCTCGTCCATCTCCTCGCTGTAGCCGTTGACGAAGGGCGGCGCGATCATGCCTGCCGGCTGGGAGTTGCCGCGCATGACGGCACGCTGGATGGTGGTGGCATCCACCGCCAGGTTGATCGCCTCGCGTACGCGACGGTCGGCGAAGGGATTGTCGTCAGTGTCGGCGGTACGCAGCTGGGCCGAGCCCATGTCCATGCCGAGGAAGATGGTGCGGTTCTCGGCGCCCTGCTCGTTCTTGATGCCGTCGGCGTTGGCCAGGCGCTCGATGTCCTGTACCGGGGTCTCCTGGAGGAAGTCGACCTCACCGGAGAGCAGTGCCGCCACGCGGGTGGAGGCCGACTCGATGGGCGTGAACACCAGACGAGAGATCTCCATCGGATAGTGGTCGATGCCCCAGTAGTCGTCGTTGCGCACGAACACGGTGCGCACGTCGGGCTCGCGGCTCTCGACGCGGAACGGACCGGTGCCGTTGGCGTTGCGCACGGCATAGGTCTCTTCACCGGCGGCGTAGTTCTGCGCCTCTTCCACCCCGTGCTCTTCCGCCCACTCGCGGCTCATGATGAACAGGTTGGTGAAGTTGTTGGGCAGCAGCGGGTTGGGCTCGTGGGTCTCCACTTCGACGGTGTGGTCATCCACGGCGCGCACTTCGGAGATCGAAGTCAGCAGACCGCGCATGTCGGCGGGCTCGCGGCGCGCCCGGTCGATGGAGAAGGCCACGTCATCGGCGGTCAGCGACTGGCCCTCGTGGAAGGTCACGCCCTCGCGGATCTTGAACACCCACACGGTGGGCTCGTCTTCCTTCACGTACCACTCGGTGGCCAGGCCGGGCTGGTAGGCCACGTCCATGTCCTGATAGATCAGGGTATCGAAGATCTGATGGTTGACCGAATGGGTCGGCCCCTCGTTCTGCGAGTGGGGGTCCATGGTCAGGCTGTCCGCGGAGCGGGTCCAGCGCAGGGTTTCGGCGTTCGCTGCGGTGGCCAACATGGCGCCGATCACGGCGGTGGCCAGTAGGGTCTTCTTGGGTAGCATGTTGTTATTTCCTCAATCAAGCGTTCGATGGGCAGCTGCCCTGGAGAGGTTTCTCCCATACCTTAGCCAAGAAAGCCAGAATTACCTTAGGATTGCTTTTCAGCGTTATTTCGACTGTGGACAGTTACATTTCCGGTGTTGCGAGCGATTCCTGGCAAACCGCTCGGCCGGCCTCGCCGCACCGGCTACAGATGGAAACATTCAACTCGGGTGAACGAAGATGAAACTGCTGACGACCCGGGTCGCCCCAGAGTGGGTCGACTACAACGGCCACATGAACGATGCCGAATACGCCCGCGTCTTCTCGCTGGCGGTGGACACCCTGATGGAGCGGATCGGCCTCGATGCCGAGGGCCGCGAGCGTCAGGCCTATACGCTCTTCACCCTGGAAACCCACCTCTGCTACCGGCGCGAAGCTCACCAAGGGCAAACGCTGGTCGTCGAGGCGCTGCTGCTCGACCGCGACGCCAAGCGCCTGCATGTGTTCTTCACCATGCACGACGAAGCCGGCGAGACGCTCGCCACCAGCGAGCAGATGCTGATGGGTATCGATACGGCCAGCCACCGCCCCGCGCCCTTTCCGTCCGGCGTGGCGGATGCGATCGACACCCTGCCGCAGGCCGAGGCGGGCGCCTGGCCTGCGGCGGCTGGGAGGCGTATCGGTATTCCACGACAAGACATACCTGAACACTAGATTGACACCAGTGTACATTGCCATCTACTGTTGTCGGACAGACAACAAGATGGAGGCCCGGGCATGGCCAACGATCCGCTGCTGCAGCCCTTTCAGCTCAAGCACCTGACCCTCAGAAACCGGCTCATGCTGACCTCCCACGAGCCGGCCTACCCCGAGGACGGCATGCCCAAGGCGCTCTACCGCGCCTACCACGTCGAGCGCGCCCGGGCGGGCCTGGGCCTGACCATGACCGCCGGCTCCGCGGCGGTGGCCAAGGACAGCCCACCGGTGTTCAACAACATCCTGGCCTACAAGGACGAGGTAGTGCCGTGGTTGCGGGAACTCGCCGATGCCTGCCACGAGCACGGCACCGCGGTGATGATCCAGCTCACTCACCTGGGCCGACGCACCCGCTGGGACAAGGGCGACTGGCTGCCGGCGGTATCGGCCTGCCACCGCCGCGAACCGGCCCACCGCGCCTTCCCCAAGCAGGTCGAGGAGTGGGACATCGAGCGCCTGATCCGCGACTACGCCGATGCCGCCGAGCGCATGCACGCCGCCGGCCTCGACGGCATAGAGCTGCAGGCCTACGGCCACCTGATGGATCAGTTCTGGTCACCGCTGACCAATACTCTCGAGGGGCCCTACGGCGGCGACCTCGACAACCGGCTGCGCTTCACCTTCGACGTGCTGCGGGCCATTCGCCAGCGGGTCGGTGACGAGTTCATCGTCGGCGTACGCTACACCGGCGACGAGATGCTGGCAGGCGGGCTCACGGCCAGCGACGGCATGGCGATATCGCGGCGCCTGAAGGAGAGCGGCCTGATCGACTTCCTCAACGTGGTACGCGGTCACATCGACACCGACGCGGGGCTCACCGACGTGATCCCCATCCAGGGCATGCCCAGCGCCCCGCACCTCGACTTTGCCGGCGAGATCAAGCGCCAGGTCGACTTCCCCACCTTCCACGGCGCCAAGATTCAGGACGTGGCCACCGCCCGCTACGCCATCGCCTCGGGCAAGGTCGACATGATCGGCATGACCCGCGCCCACATGGCCGACCCGCACATCGTGCGCAAGATCGTCGGGGGGCGCGAGGAGGAGATCCGCCCCTGCGTTGGCGCCAACTACTGCCTCGACCGCATCTACCAGGGCGGTGCCGCCTACTGCATCCACAACGCCGCTACCGGGCGCGAAACCAGCATGCCCCACACCATCCCCAAGGCGGCGCAAAAGCGCCGGGTGGTGATCGTCGGCGCCGGCCCCGCGGGGCTGGAGGCCGCCCGCGTCGCCGGCGAACGTGGCCATGAGGTGGTGGTGCTGGAAGCCGCCAGCGACGCCGGCGGTCAGGTGCGTCTCACCGCCCAGAGCGAGCGCCGCCGCGAGATGCTGGGCATCATCGACTGGCGTCTGTCGCGCTGCGAGGCGCTCGGCGTCGAGATTCGCTACAACGTCTGGGCCGAGGTCGAGGACGTGCTCGCCGAGCAGCCGGACGTGGTGATCGTGGCCACCGGCGGCTATCCCATGGACGACCAGCCCGCGGTCGGCCATGAGCTGGTGGTCAATACCTGGGACATCCTCTCCGGCCACGTGGCGCCGGGCAAACGCGTGCTGCTGTTCGACGACGCCGGCGATCACGCCGCCATGCAGGCGGCGGAGATCATCGCCGCCAGCGGCGCCGAGCTCGAGATCATGACCCCCGACCGCACCTTCTCGGCGGAGATCATGGCCATGAACCTGGTGCCCTACATGCGCGCCCTGCAGCGCCCCAACGTCACCTTCACCCCGACCTACCGGCTGAAGTCGGTGCAGCGCGACGGCGGCGAACTGCTCGCCCGTATTACCAGCGACTACGTATCGCCAGGCAAGCAGGACCTGGAGCAGGAGCGGCGCATCGACCAGGTGGTGGTCAACTACGGCATCACGCCGATGGCGGACGTCTACTTCGAGCTCAAGGCGCACTCGAACAACGGCGGCGAGGTAGACTACGACGACCTGATCGCCGGCCGGCCCCAAGCGGTCGTGCGCAACCCGGACGGTGGTTTCCAGCTCTTTCGCATTGGCGATGCGGTGGCGGCCCGCAACACCCATGCGGCCATCTACGACGCCCTGCGGCTGGTCAAGGACCTGTGACGCCATGACTCAGCAGACCCTTCCCGCCCGCGAGGTCCTGCGACTGGTCGAGCGGGCCTGTCTCGCCGCGGGGGCCAGCCGGGGCAGTGCCCGCTCTCTGGCCCGGGCGACCCTGGCCGCGGCGCTGAATGGCCGACCCGGGGTCGGCTTCCCCCACCTGCTGGATTACCTGGCCGGCTTCCGCGAAGGGCGCATCAAGGGCGACCCAAAGCCACGGCTCGGCTCGCCGCTGCCCGCCCTGCTTCATTCGGATGCCGACGGTGGCATCGCCCAGCTCGGCGTCGACCAAGCCCTGCCCACGCTCGTCACCAGGACCCGCGAGCTGGGCGTGACGCTCTTTACCCAGGGCAACGCCTTCACCAGCGGCGAACTGGGCGACTATGCACGCCGCCTGGCACTCGAGGGACTAGTGGCCTTCGTCGTCGCCAATAGCCCGGCGGTGATGGCCACCGCCCCGGGCGGCGCACGAGCCTATGGCACCAATCCGTTGGCCTTCGCTGCCCCTCTGGACGATCCCCGAGCCCCCCTGGTGATCGACCAGGCGACCAGCGCCACCGCCTTCGTCAATCTTCGCGAAGCGGCGGCGCAGGGCGAGCCGATCCCCGAAAGCTGGGCCATCGACGAAACGGGCCAGGCCACCACCGACGCCGCAGCGGCCCTGCGCGGCGCCTTGCTGACCTTCGGCGGCGCCAAGGGGGCCAATATCGCCTTGATGGTGGAGTGCCTGGCGGCGGGACTCTCCGGCGCCGCCTGGTCCCTGGACATGGCGGATTTCCAGGGCGGCACGGAACGTGTCAACGCCGGGCTGACGATCATCGCCATCCACCCTTCGGCCCTGGCGGAATACTTTTCGACCCGGCTAAGCCGCCAGCTCGATCGCCTGGCCGCCCGGGGCGTTTACATACCTGGGCGGCGCCCGGTGCGGAGTGGCAGCACGGCTGAGGACCGCGTAGCCATCGATGCTGTGGTGCTTGAAAAGCTCCGCCGCTACTCATGAGCGACGGATGTCCGCGAATACCGAAAGCAGTGAGGAGAGTCAGAACGGCAGCGACAGCTTGGCGGTGCGGCCGCCGTCGACGATCATGACCTGCCCGGTGATAAAGGCCGCCTCGTCCGAGGCCAGGAAGACCACGGTGGCGCCGATATCCCCCGGTGCCCCGGTGCGGCCCACCGGGTGCAGCCGCAGCAGCTCACGGCGCGCCTGCTCCGGGTCGGGCTGGGCCTCGATATAGTCGTTGCTCAGGTCCGAATCGATCCAGCCCGGCGCGATGGCGTTGCAGCGAATACCATCGCGCCCCAGGTCGACCGCCAGCGCGCGGGTGAAGCCGTGGACGCCGGCCTTGGAGCCGCAGTAGGCGGCGTGCCAAGGGTTGGCGCCGATGCCCTCGATGGAGCCGATATTGATGATGCTGCCACCACCGCGGCGGCGCATCTGCGTCAGCAAGGCCTTGGCGAGGAACACCGGGGCGCGCATGTTGACGATCATCATCCGGTCCCAGTCCTCCTCGGTCATGTCGTCGAGCGAGCGCTCGAACATGAAGCCCGCGTTATTGACCAGGATATCCGCGCCGCCGAAGGCCTCCTCGACCGCTGCGGCGATCGCCTGGGGCGCCTGGCGATCCGCCAGGTCGGCCCGGGACCAGGCGACGTTCGGGTTGTCGTTAAGGGTATCGTCCAGCGGCTGGCGCTGGGCCACCAGCACCCGGGCGCCTGCCGCGAGCAGTTTGTCGGTGATGCCGCGGCCGATGCCGCGCCCACCGCCGGTGACGACGGCCACTTTGTCGTTCAGCTTCATCGTTTTCTCCTCGATCTATCGCCTCAGCCCGAGACGGGTTTGGCACCGGTGACGTCAAGGCATGCGCCGGCGATATAGCGGGCTTGGTCGGATGCCAGGAAAGCGATCACGTCGGCGATCTCTTCCGGTTCGGCGATATGGCCGAGCGGCACGCTCTTGTTGAGTTCCTCGACCGCCTTGTCGGGGTCCAGGCCTCGCCGCTCGAAGCCGCTGCGCAGCATGGAGGTGTTGATCTCGTGGGGGCAGACGGCATTGACGCGGATGCCCAGGGGCGCACAGTCGCGGCCCAGATTACCGGTCAGGGCGGCGACGGCCCCCTTGCTGGTGCAGTAGGCGACATGCGCGGGTCCCGGGCAGGTGCCCCAGACCGAGGAGGTGTTAACGATGGCACCACCGCCGCGCTGCTTCATATGGGGGATGGCGGCACGGCAGAGGAAGAACACCGCGTTGAGGTTGACCTCCATGGCGGTGAACCACATCTCGTCGCTGGTCTCTTCGATGGTGCCTCGCGGAATCACGCCCGCATTGTTGAGCAGGATATCGACGCCACCGAAGCGCTCGACCGTGCGGTCGATAACGGCCTCGCAATACGCCTTCTCGCGCAGGTTGCCGGCGAGAAAATCGACCTCGGCACCGAGCCGGCGAGCCTCTTCGGCGGCATCCCGGCACCCGGACTCGTTCATATCGGCAATCATCAGGCGCGCCCCCTCGCGGGCGAACAGCCTGACCAGGCTTTGACCGACGCCACCGGCACCACCGGTGATCACGACGACTTTATCGTTGAAGCGCATATCACGAAGACCTCAGCAGGGGGTGTGAGACCAATAATCGGGGATGCGCAGGCATGCGGACAAACGAGTTTTCCGTCAAATTCGATTAACTTTTTATCAACCGGCAAGAAGGTTACCTTGCGATTTTCCACGTGTCAGAATGACGATTCATTAACACGAGGCCGGCTGAGGGAGTGGACAAGCGATGAGCAGTTCCCGGCTGAGACTCCCGCCGCTGAATGCGCTGCGCACCTTCGAGGCGGCGGCCCGCCACGGCAGTTTCAAGGCGGCGGCCGAGGAGCTGTGCGTGACCCAGGCGGCGGTGAGCCGCCAGATCCAGACGCTGGAGGCCTACTATGGCCTGAAGCTGTTTATTCGTGGCAATCGCACAGTCGCGCTGACCGAGGAGGGCCAGATGCTGCAACTGGCGGCCTCCTCTGCCTTGCAGCACCTGGCCACGGCCTCACGGGACCTGCTGCGTCGACATGGCCAGGGCTACCTCTCGCTGGTCACGACCACCGCATTCGCCCAGCTGTGGTTCATGCCCAGGTTCAGGATGCTCAACCAGCAGTATCCGGACCTGCAGTTGCACCTGATCAGCGGGGAAGGCAACCCCAGCTACCAGGAGGGATTCGATGCCGCCGTCACCCTGGGACTGGCAGAGCATCCGCACTACGTCGCGGAGTATCTATTCTCGGAAGAGATCTTCCCGGTCTGTACCCCCGGCTTCCTGGCCCAGCACCCTCATATCTCGACCCTGGACGGCCTGCTGGACGTGACGCTGCTCAATCTCAGCGCCCGGCACTGGAAGGCCCAGCTGTGGACGCCGATCGACTGGGATTCCTGGCTGGGGCTGTTCGGGGTCGACGGGGCCAGGAACAGCAAGGCGATGAACTTCAGCCATTTCTCGATGTTGCTGGACGCCGTGCATCAGGAGCTCGGGGTAGGGCTCGCCTGGCGGCACCTGGTGGAGCGCCAACTGGACGAGGGGCGACTGGTACGGCCCGTCAGCGAGAGCCACCAGGCTGAGGACCGGAAGCACTATTTCGTCTGCCGGCGCGAGCGGGCCGAGGCCGCGGAGATGCGTGCCCTCCGGGACTGGCTGCTGGCGCAGACGCAACCGCTACGGGAGCGGCACTGAAAAGCCGCCGCTCCCGTTCGCCACGCGGGTCAGCGATCCAGTACCAGGGCCAGCAGCTCACCGCAGTCTCCGGTCTCGTCCAGGCCATCCACCGCGGCGATGATCGCCTCGATACGGGGGCGGTCGACGTTGGCCGAGGCCAGCCATTCGAACTTGTCGCGCAACTCCCGGGCCGTCATCGCCGTTTCCGGATCGCCCTTGGCCTGGGTGGTCGGGCTTTTCAGCTCGCGGCCGTCCTTGAGCAGGATGCTGACCCGGGAGAGGATCTCCTGCGGGAAGCGGGCCGAGAGATCCTCGGCTTCGACGATCTCGATCCTGCGGCTCACAGCGAGGATGTCCTCGGCCTGGATCGCCTCACCGGTGACCTCGTCAGGCCCCACCTGACCGCGGCTTATCAGCGCCGCCAGCGGGAAGGCCAGGCCGTACTGGGCCTCGTCGGCATTGGCCGGGCAATGGCCCTGCAGGCGCATCGACTCGTGGAAGGTCTCGACGCGGATCCACTCGATGGTGTCGCCGCGGAGCGGCGGACCGTCGGCCATCAGGGCGGTGGCGGCGGTCAGGGTCGGCTGGGCCCAGCGACAGACCGGCCAGGGCTTGAAGTACTGAGCATCGATCTCCCAGCGGCTCCCCAGGTCCGCCCAGCAGTGGCGCACTCTTTCCAGTGTCACCGTTTCCGCCGGCGCGCCGGTGATGCCCGCCTGGGCCAGCAACAGGGCGTTGAGCCCGGCATAGGCACCGGCGCCGTGAGCGTCGCGGAGCATCGACGGGTGGTCGATCAGGCGCATCATCGGGCAGCGCGGTCCGAAGTATTCGGCGATGCCGAGGGCGTGTCGGAAGGTCGTCTCGTCGATCCCCAGCAGCCGGGCGCCGCCGCAGACGGCGCCGATACCGGAAAAGGCCCCGGAGGCGTGATACTCGGGGGCCGTGTCCATCAGGGCGACCCCGGCACGTAGCCCGGTTTCGTAGGACACGGTCAGTGCCGCCAGGAACTCCTCGCCGCTGATATCGCGGCCCTGGTCACGGCAGGCATCGGCCAGCGCTAGCAGCACCGGCACCACCGTGGCGCCCGCGTGGCCCTTGGAGGTGAAATGCCCCTCGTGGGCATCCAGGCTGTCGACACAGAAGCCGCCGGCCCAGGCGGCGCCGAGCGGGTGCACCGGGCGGCCGTCGAACAGCAGTCGGCTGGCCAGCCGGCCCGGCGGGTAATGGTCGAGCGCATAGGCCTTCACCCGTTCGCTGGTCTCGTTGCGGCAAGCGCCGGCGGCGACGCCGAGGATATCGAGCAGCGACGCCTTGACCAGATAGCGGGTGTGGGCGGGAACATCGGTAAAGCACAGATCCTGAACGAAGCGGTACAGCGACATGCTTGGCCCCCCTTGACAGAAGAATCATCCGAACCGGTACCCGCCCGGGTCAGGTCAGTACTCCACCTCGACATGCCCCTTGACGCCGGTGCAGCAGGTCAGCACATAGCCCTCCGCGATCTCCTCCTCGCTGATACCGCCGTTGTGGTTCATCTCGGTCTCGCCGCTGACAACCTTGACCCGGCAGGTGCCGCAGATGCCCATGCCGCAGGCCTTGGGAATGGTCAGCTCGGCGTTGGCGGCGGCCTCGTGGAGGGTGGTGCCGTCCACCACCTGCACCGACTTGCCGGATTCCTGGAAGGTCACCCAGAAGCTGTCCTGGTCGAGCTCCTCGCGCTCCAGGGCCTCGGCGGCGTGCTCCTCGGCCACGGCGATGTCCTCTTCCGGGGTCGCGCCGAAGGACTCTTCGTGGTAGCGGGAGAAGTCGAAGCCGGCGTCCTTGAGCAACTGGCGCACCGCGCGCATATAGGGCGTCGGGCCGCAGCAGAAGACCTCCCGGTCGAGGAAATCCGGGGCGATCAGTTGCAGCATCTCGCGGGCCAGGTAACCGCGATAGCCGCCCCACACCTGGCCGGTCTCATTGCGCTCGCAGATCAGGTGCAGCTTGAAGTTGTCGATGCGGGTGGACATATAGTCCAGCTCGGCGCGGTAGATGATGTCGCTGGGCGTGCGGGCGCTGTGGGCAAACACCATGTCCACTTCGGAGTTGGTGTTGAAGAACCAGCGCGCCATGGACATCACCGGGGTGATGCCGACGCCGCCGGAGAGGAAGAGCACCTTCTCCGCCGGGTAGTCGATGCAGTTGAACTGCCCCACCGGGCCGTGCACCGCGATCAGGTCACCTTCCAGGAGGTTGTCGTGCAGCCAGTTGGAGACCTGGCCGCCGGGCACCCGCTTCACCGTGATGGAGAAGCTGTAGGGGATCGAGGGCGCGCTGGAGATGGTATAGGAGCGCATCACCTGCTCGCCGTCGATCTCCAGCTCCAGGGTCACGAACTGGCCGGGCTTGAAGAAGAACAGCACCGGCTGCTGCATGCTGAAGCAGTAGGTCCTGACGTCCCGGGTCTCCTGGATGATCTTCAGGCAGCGCACCAGGTGACGGCCGTTGGTCCAGGTCTGGGTGTTGACGGGATTGAGGAATTCGGAGCTGGCAAGGCTGTTCATGGGGCAGTTCCTATACGAGGGCCACCACCCCCGGGACGGGCCGAGGATGGCGGGTCAGGCTCTGGTGGAGGCGCTGGGATCAGCCCAGTTGGATCCAGGTAGTCTTGAGTTCGCAGTACTGGTCGTGAGCATAGACCGACTTGTCGCGGCCACCGAAGCCGGACTGCTTGTAGCCGCCGAAGGGCGTGGTGATGTCCCCCTCGGAGAAGCAGTTGACCGACACGGTACCGGCGCGGATGGCCGCCGACATGCGATGCACGGTGTTGAGGTCCTCGCTCCACAGCGAGGCCGCCAGGCCGTAGCAGGTGTCGTTGGCGATGGCGATGGCTTCCTCCTCGGTGTCGAACGGAATCACCGCCAGCACCGGGCCGAAGATCTCCTCCCGCGCCACCGCGGCATCCTTGGGCACCTCGTCGAAGATGGTCGGGGCGACGAAGTAGCCCCCCATCTCTTGCAGGATACGCTTCCCGCCGGCCACCAGGCGCAGCCCATCGGCCTTGGCCCGCTCGATATGCGCCAGCACCTTGTCCATGTGCGCCTGCTCGATCAGGGCGCCGAGCTGCACTCCGGGATCCAAGGGGTTACCGGTCGTCCACTCCGTCTCGAGCTGGCGCTGGATCTCGTCGACCAGGGCGTCCTTGATGGAGCGGTGCACGATCAGCCGCGAGCCCGCCGAGCAGTTCTCGCCCATGTTCCAGAAGGCGGCGGCCAGGACATTGCTGGCCACGGTCTTGAGGTCGCTGACGTCGGGCATCACCACCTGGGGGTTCTTGCCGCCACACTCCAGCACCACCCGCTTGAGGTTGCTGGCCGCCGAGTACTCGAGGAACTTGCGGCCCACCTCGGTGGAGCCGGTGAAGGCGGCCAGATCGATATCCGCATGCAGGCCGATGGCCTTGCCCGCCTCGTGGCCCAGGCCCGGCACCACGTTGAGCACCCCGGCCGGAATCCCGGCCTCATGGGCCAGCTCGGCCAGGCGCAGGGTGCTCAGCGAGGTCAGTTCGGCGGGCTTGAGCACCACACTGTTGCCGGTGGCGAGCGCCGGGCCCAGCTTCCAGCCGGCCATCATGGCGGGGAAGTTCCACGGCAGCACCGCCCCCACCACCCCGATGGGCTCACGCGTGACCGTGGCCACCACGCCCTTGGCGGTGGGCGCCACGGCGTCGTAGAGCTTGTCGATGACCTCGGCGTGCCAGCGAATGGTGTTGGCGGTGTCGGGGATATCGACATTGAAGCATTCGCCGATCGGCTTGCCCGCCTCCAGGGCCTCCAGCACTGCCAGCTCCAGGCAGTTGGCCTCGATCAGATCGGCGAAGTGCTGCAGGATGGCCTTGCGCTCGGCGGGGGCGAGCCCCGACCAGACGCCGGCCTCGAAGGCGCGACGAGCGGCCTGGACGGCCAGATCCACGTCCTCGGCGGTGCAGGCGGCGATCTCGGTCAGGACCTCGCCGGTGGCCGGGTTCAGAGTCTCGAAGGTCGCACCGGAGCGCGACGGAACGAAGCGCCCGTCGATGAAGGCCAGGTTGCGGTACTCGAGGCGCTCGATCTGTTGCGCGATGCTATCCGGGGTAAGGGTCGCGGACATTGTTGTTCTCCTCCTGTGCAATGAATCAGCGTTCGGTGCCGGCCTGCCACTCTTTCCAGGCGAGGGTGGCGCGTACCCCGATGCCGAGCAGCGGCTCGGGCGGGTTGGCGACCGGCTTGGGTTGATTGAGCATGATGTCGAGCAGTTCGCTCTCGACGCCGAGGGCATGCTCGGCGATCAGCTTCCCGGCGATAGTGCCTCGGGTCAGGCCCAGGCCGTTCTGGCAAACGGCGCTGAACACCCCGGGGGCCAACTCACCGAAGGGCACCCCGCCGTTGCGGGAGAGGCAGAGGGCGCCGCCCCAGGTGTATTCCAGCTCGACCCCGGCCAACATCGGGAAGCGTCGCTCGAAGGAGCGCCGATGGGCGGCCAGGGCACTCTTGAGGCGGCCGGCGCCAGCGCTGACCCCCGGCCGGTAGGCGAAAGAATTGCGGATGCAGATACGTCCGCAGGCCAGACGCCGCACCGTGGTGCCCATGGGATCGGCGGGGATCAGCCCCCAGCTCTCCTCGCCGCCCAGGGTGGCGAGCGCCTCGGGACTCAGCTGGCGGGTCAGGCTGCCGTAGGTGTAGACGGGCAGGATGCGCCCCTTGAGCCCGAGCTCCCCGAACTGGGCCGCGTAGGCGTTGTTGGCGAGGATCAGCCGGGGCGCGGTGATCCGCCCCCCGTCGGTGGTCAGGACGTGGGGCTTGCCGACCTGGATCTCGCGCACCGCCGTCTCCTCGTAGAGCCGCACGTTCTCGGGCAGCGTCTCTCCCAGGCCCCGGGCCAGGGCGGCGGGCTGAACCAGCACGCAGCCGGGGGCATGCAGGCCCGCCCGGTAGAAGCCGGTGCCCGTCACCGCGCGCATCTCCTCGGCATCGAGCACCCGGTAGGGCTCGCCCAGCCCCGACAACCCCTTGGCGAAGGCCTCCAGGGCACGCTCGCCGTGGGCCTCCACCGCGCCGTGCAGCTTGCCCTGCTCGCGCCAGTCGCAGTCGATCTCATGGCGCCGGACGATCCCGCGCATGTAGTCGATGGCGCCGCGGTTGAGGCGGATCTGCTGCAGATCCTGGCGGCGGTCGCCGGTGTAGTCATGGGAGTTCAGGTCATGGGGCAGATCGACCATGAACCCGGAGTTGCGCCCCGCGGCGCCAAAGCCGACGCGCCGGGCGTCCACCAGGGCGATATCGGCCTCGGGGCGCAGCTCGGCCAGGCGACGGGCCGCGGCGAGGCCGGCCAGCCCCGCCCCCAGCACCACCCAGTCGGCCTTGACCTCGCCGCGCAGCGGTGTCTCGGGCGGTGGCGGCGGCAGCATCTCGTACCAGCCGCAGCGGCCGTCGTCCTGGGGCAGGAGTTTGCATTTCAGCTGCATGGCAGGGCCTCCACCGACCGGGGGTCAGCCGCGCTGGGCGACCAGGGCCTCGTAGGTACGCTCGAAGGCCGCCTTCTCGGCCTCGTCCAGGGGCAGCAGCGGACGGCGCGCCGCCCCGACCGGCAGGCCGGCCAGTTCGCAGCCGTACTTGATGTACTGGCAGAACTTGCCGCCCTGCTCCAGCAGGTTGAGCATCGGCAGCAGGCGGGCAGCCAGCTCGCGGCCGGCGACGAAGTCCTGCTCGATCACGCAGGCCCGATACAGGGCGACATGCTCCGGTGCCAGGAAGTTCGAGGCCCCGCAGACCCAGCTGCGTGCCCCCCAGACGAAGAACTCCAGCACCTGGTCGTCCATGCCGCAGCTGAGCTGGAGCTGGTCGGCGTAGTCGTTGGCCAGGGCGTGCATGCGCTCGATGGAGCCGGTGCTCTCCTTGATGGCCTGGACATTGGGCCGATCCTTCAGCGCCTCGATGAACTCGAAGCTCATCGGCGTGCCGGTGCGATCGGGGAAGTTGTAGAGCATGATCGGCAGGCCCAGGGCGTCGTCAACAGCGCGAATGTGGGCCAGCAGCTCCTCCTGGGTCGGCTGGCAGTAGTAGGGGGCTGCCACCAGCAGGGCATCGAAACCGGAGGCCTTGGCATACTGGCCCAACTCCAGGCTTTCCGCGGTGGTGGTGGCGTTGATGCCGGCCATCAGCGGGATACGCCCCTTGGCATGATCGGCGACGTAGTCAAAGACGCGCTTACGATCGTCCTTGCTAAGCGCATAGTACTCGCCGGTGGTTCCACCAATGATCAAACCGTGAACACCCTGATCGATCAGAGTGTCAATTAAATCACCTAGCGTTTGGAGCTGAATGGCGCCATCTTGGGTGAAGGGAGTTACAACAGGGGTCCAAATACCATCGAAGTTCATGCAGTCACCTTGCGAATATTGTTGAGGGTTGTCGCGATAAATAAAGGGTAATTTCGCCCCGAAAACAGGACAATCAACATTTCCTTCCGGCTAATCATTAGTGGATGTTATGAATATGGGGTCGCCGCCACCTGCGATTGCCTGACATGGAAAAAAGCCTTCCAAAACGACTTCGGGGCGCCAAAAATGGGCGCCCCGAAGATCGTGTAATTGGCAATCAATAGTCTCACTCGGCTACGCTTCTAGCCTGCTCCAGCCAGTCATCGAACTGCTCGCGATGTGCCTCTACCCACTCGGCGGCATGGCGGCGAATATCGGCCGCGCTGTTCTCGCCCTCCTGCATCCTGAGGTTCTGGGCGCTCTCGTCATCGGTGGTAATCTGCACCAGGGAGAGAAACTCGCGGGCGGCGGGGTTTTGCGCGGCAAAATCCTTGTTGAGCACTGCCTGAACGGTATCCACGGCGAAGCCCAGGTTCTTGCCGTTGAATTCGGTATCGACGTCGTTGTTGCCATCCGGAAGGTCGGTATATGGCACTTCCAGCCAGACCACATCCTCGCCCGGCACCAACACGCCGGAGATCCACTGAGGCACCCAGGTGTAGTAGAGGATCGGCTCACCCTGCTCGTAGCGGGCGATGGTATCGGCCATCAAGGCGAAGTAGGAGCCACGATTATGGCTGACGGTGTCCTCCAGGTCGTAAGCCTCGAGATGATGGTCGATTACCAGCTCGCAGCCCCAGCCAGGGTTGCAGCCGGTGAGGTCGGCCTTGCCGTTCCCGTTGGCGTCAAAGAGCGCAGCGATCTCGGGGTCTCGCAGATCTTCCAGTGACGTGATGCCGTGCTCCTCGGCGGTGCGCCGATCAACAAGATAGCCCTGCAGAACGCCGGGGATCACATTGCCGACCTTCACCAAGGCATCGTCTCCACCGACCCGCTGGTAAAAGTTGTCGTGGAGCTTGTCCCAGAGGTGGACAGTAAAGTCCGCATCGCCATAGGCCAGGGCCAACATCATGGCGGCGTACTCGGTCTCCCGCGGTGCCTGTACTGCATATCCGAGCTCTTCCAGGCCGATCATGGCCACCTGGCCGCGGAACTGCTCCTCGGCAATCGGTGGAAAGATGGGGGTGACCCTGACGCCCTCTCCCGGGCGCTCCTCGGCCAGGCCATGCAGCGGTGCCAGGGCGACGGCGGTGAGCGCAAGGGCTGCGAGTAACGGCTTCTTCTGCATCAGCATGATGACTTACCTCTTGTTGTGGTTGTAACAGTCTCGCAATCGATTCCGGGCTCAGGAGGCCTGAGCATCAGTGCTGGGCTTGTGACGGTTGAGGCCGACCAGGCGCAGACTCAGACCGAGTGGGCCCTTCTGATACCAGCGCCGGGTGCGATCGTTTTCGGCGCTGCGCTGCCCCATGGTCTGGGTGAGGCGGTCGAGGAAGATTGCCAGCAGTACCAGGCCGACGCCGCCGACGGTAGCGAGCCCCATGTCCAGGCGGCCGATACCGCGCAGGACCATCTGACCGAGTCCCCCTACCGAGATCATCGAGGCGATCACCACCATGGACAGCGACAGCATCAGGGTCTGGTTCACCCCGGCCATGATGGTGGGCGTGGCCAGCGGCAGCTGCACCTTGCGCAGCATCTGCCAGGGGGTGCAGCCGAAGGCGCGCGCCGCCTCGATCTTGTCGACGGGAACCTGACGAATGCCGAGGTTGGTCAGGCGCACCAGGGGCGGCAGGGCGAAGATGATGGTCACCAACACCCCGGGCACGTTACCGATGCCGAAGAGCATCACCACCGGCACCAGGTAGACGAAGGCCGGCAAGGTCTGCATGGCATCAAGCACCGGCCGCACCATCTGCTCCAGGCGGTCATAGCGGGAGCAGAGGATGCCCAGCGGCACCCCGAGCAGGCCGCAGAAGAAGACTGCGGTCAGCACCAGCGCCAGGGTGGTCATCGACTCGGCCCAGACGCCGATCAGGCCCAGCAGGAAAAGCGTGAAGGCACAGAACAGGCCCATGCGCCGCCCTGCCACCTGCCAGCCGAGCAGCGAGCCCAGCAGGATGCCGATGGTGGGCGGCACCGACAGCAGCAGGCTCTCCATGCCATTCAACACCTGGTCGATGGGCCAGCGCACGGCACGAAAGACACCGCGGAAGTTCTGGACGAGATAGTTCAGGCTCGCCTCCACCCAGTCTCCCAGGGGGAGATGGAGTACCTGAAACGGATCGAGAAGGGACAATTCGGACATCTTGCCTACCACCCTGTTGTGTTGCCTTGATGGGCTGACTTAATGGCTGCTGAGCGTTTTTAGCAGCGACTCCTTAGTAATCATCCCGTGCAGAGCGCCGTCCCGGGTCACCACCGGCAGCGGATAGGGCACCGACGCGGCCAGGCCGAGGACGTCATGCAGCGGGGTATCGAAATCGACCACGCTTAGCTCGCTCGGGGCGAGTTGGCGCGGCGCTTTGCCGTGATCGGCCCCGCTGCTGTCGAGCATTCCCACGAACTGTCGAGCCTCGTCGGTCAAGAAGGCGTAGGGAGTTGGGTTTATTGAGCCGGAAGAGGAGCCACCCACTTGAGGGATAACGATGTCTGATTCGAAACGCGCCACATCGCCGGCCCTGAGTACCTTGGAGGCATCCACGCTCTTGAAGAAAGCCTCCACATAGGGGGAAGCGGGATTATTGAGGATCTCCTGGGGCGTTCCCACCTGCACGACGCGTCCGCCCTCCATGATGGCAATGCGGTGACCGATACGAATCGCCTCGTCCAGATCGTGGGAGATGAATACGATGGTGCGCTGCTGTTCGGCCTGCAGGCGAATCAGCTCGTCCTGCATCTCGCTGCGGATCAGTGGGTCGAGGGCCGAGAAGGCCTCGTCCATCAGCAGGATGGCGGGATCATTGGTCAGCGCCCTGGCAAGCCCGACGCGCTGCTGCATGCCGCCGGAGAGCTGATGGGGGTAGCTGTACTCGTGGCCGGCCAGTCCCACCTGGGCGAGGGCCTCGCGCGCCCGCCGGTAGCGCTCCTGTTCGCCGACGCCGGACACCTCGAGGCCGAAGGCAGCGTTGTCCAGCACGGTCATGTGGGGCATCAGGGCGAAGGACTGGAACACCATGCTCATGTCCTTGCGCCGGACACCGAGGAGCTCCCTGTCGGTCAGGCCGGTGATCTCGTTACCGTTGAGGTGGATGCTGCCCGAGGTGGGCTCGATCAGGCGGTTGAACAGACGCACCATGGTCGACTTGCCCGAGCCGGATAACCCCATGATGACGAAGATTTCACCCCGCTTGACGGAGAAGCTGGCATCAAAAACGCCGATGACCTGGCCGGTTTTATGAAAAATTTCGTCTTTGTCGGCCCCGTTCTCGAGCATCCGCATGGCCTCTTTCGGCTTGTCACCGAACACCTTGAAGACGTTCTTTACCTGTAGAATTTCCTCGTCATGATTCATCTTCGGCCTCTGTTTTCTTGTAATTGAATGGGTGGGGATATCGCTGGGCACGGCACCCCTCATCGCTGTCATTTACGCTACTGAGTGCTGCCATCGAGCGTCCAGCAACATTTTTTCGGTGCATTCGATGATTTATGGTTATGAGAAAAGTGATCCCCCAGCCCCGAGGGTCAGCTTGAAGAGGCAAAAGGGGGTACCGCCCCGGGAGGAACAGAGCGGCACGCGGAAGGCAACGGCAGGAGCCGGGGTCAGCGGCCACCTGCCGGAAGGGAGGAGTCAGTCGCCGAGCTTGCGGCGCATGGTCTCGCAGTACCAGTCATCGAACTGGCAGACGCCGTTCTCGGCCAGGTCGGAATAGGGGCCAGGCTCATAGGCGGGTGAAATGACGCCGGCCTGGGTCCCCTCAACCAGCTTGCGATCCTGGTCATTGGTCGCCAGCCAGACGCGGGTCAGGTGATCGAGGTCGTAGTCGATCCCCTCCTGGGCATCCTTGTGTACCAGCCACTTGGTAGTCACCAGTGTCTCCGTCGGCCCCAGCGGCAGGATACGGAAGCTCAGGGCGTGATCCCCCAGGAAATGGTTCCAGGTCGAGGGATAGTGGAAGTAGAGCAGGGCCCCGATGTTTTCCACCCCGCTGCGGTCGAGCCGACGGGATACCGCAGGCTGGCCATTCATGGTGTAGCTGACCGCCTTGGCGGCGAGCGGAATGCGCGTCATGCGATACTGGCCCGACTCGTCCATGGTCATGCGGCTCGGCAGCCCACCCGCCTCACAACGGTCCCAGAAGGCCTCCAGCTCGGGATCCTCGGCGTCGGCCACGCCGGCCACGGAGAGGTTCTCGACGAAGGAGTTCAACAGCTCCGGGTGGGAGCCGTCACAGTGGTAGCACTCGCGGTTGTTCTCGAACACCAGCTTCCAGTTGCCTTTCTCGATCAGGTTGGACTCGTGAGCCACCTTGCAGTTGTCGAGGCCGTGCGGGGCGATGTAGGGCGTGACTGCCTGACGGAACGCCTCGAAATCGGGTGCCGTCTCCGCCACGCATACGAAGATATAACTCTCTACCACGGCACAGTGGGCCGGCTTCAGCCCATACTTCCTCGGATGGAAGTCATTGCCCATGTTGCCGGCATACAGCAGCTTGCCATCCAGGTCGAAGGTCCACTTGTGGTAGGGGCAGACCAGCTTGGCGGCCTTGCCGCTGGCTTCCTGGCAGACCTTGGAGCCGCGATGGCGGCAGGCGTTATGAAAGGCTCGCAGTTCGCCGTCCGCCCCGCGCACCACGACGATCGGGTAGTCGCCGACCTGCAGGGTCAGGTACTGACCGGCCTTCTCCAGCTCGAAGGTGTGGCCGGCGAAGATCCACTCCTTGTGCCAGAGGTGCGCCAGGTCATCACGGTACACTTCCGGATCGCCGTAGAGCTCACGCGGGAGGGCATGGCGCGCCTGGCGCTGCTGTACGAAGCCGAGTGTTCTGTTCTGGTTGTTCACTGCTGATGACTCCTGCTATCCGTCCCGACGCCCCCACCATCGTCAGCCCCCCGGTTGACCGGAGGCGGCCTGTCGCCTGCAGAGACTTTCGGTTAGCCTAAAAAAGCGGCTTGTTGCCTTGTCTTTCGGTCTCTCGAGTCTAGTGACGCGACCGTCCGGGCGAAATTGACTTTTTTTCTCGAGTATTGATGAGTCCATGTTATGACCAAGCACACCGACCCCGACCAGACGCTGCTCAAGATGCCCTCGCTGCGGGCCGTGAAGTCCTTCGTCGCTGCCGCGCGTTACCAGAACTTCACCCGTGCTGCCGAAGCACTATGCGTCACCCAGGCAGCCATCAGCCGGCAGATCCGTGAGCTCGAAAGTCACCTCGGCACGCCCCTGTTCAAGCGAGCCGGACGTTCGGTCGAATTGACCAAGGCCGGTTCCATATTCTTCGATGCGGCACAGTTATCCTTCATCAATATCGCGCAGGCAGCGGAACGTATTCAGAAGGACCATGGCAGCAGTGCCAGGCGCACCCTTACGCTATGTTGCTCCCCGGCTTTTTCTGCGCTTTGGTTGTCATACCGGTTGCCCAGTTTCTTCAGTGACAATCCGGACATTGACCTCAACCTGGTAACGACCCAGAACTTTCTGACCATGGAACCGGGGGTCAATCCAGACATTTTCATCACCAAGATGTCACGGGTAAGGGATGGCTATATCAGCACTCGACTGTTTCATGACCGGATCTACCCGGTGTGTACACCGAGCTACCTCAAGGCCCATCCAGAGATACGAACCCTCGAGGGACTGCGAGATGGCGTGCTGCTCAACCTGAGCCCATATGGCCGCTCCCAGGTGGCCGAACACGTGGATTGGGGGGTATGGCTAGCCATGCATCACTTGGACATCGAGGATCGCCTTTCCCAGGGCACATACTATTTCAACGCCAACGATTACAACCTGCTCATTCAGATGGTGCTCAACGATCAAGGTGTGGCATTGGGCTGGCACCATCTCGTCGATCCGCTGGTCACTCAAGGTCGGTTGGTCAGGCCTGTCGAGCAAGAGGTCGTGCTGGAAGAGACGCACCATTACATGGCCTACCGCGAGGACAAGGCAGACGAAGAGGCCATGATTCGCTTCAGGGAATGGCTCATGCAGCAGAGCAAGGCGACGCAGGAGCCCAACTCTGCTCCAGAACAGGTCTAACACCACACGGACGACTTGGCTCGGTCAACAATGAGCCTTCAGCGCCAGCCACCATCTGACCGGAGCGTACCTCACCTGACATAGCGCCTTGTTTTTTCACCAATGTGCACATTAACCAGACAGTGGTGTACACTGACCTTTTCGCTGGCGCCTCCCTGCTGCGCTGCGTCCTGGACGTTGGAGACCTTCGCGATGCCGCCTGGCAGTGATAGCAACACAAAATGGAAAGGCTCCCGCGAGGCCTGGCTCGACGCCGCCTTCGAGCTGCTGCTCGACTCCGGCGTGGATAGCGTGCGTATCCTGCCGCTGGCCAAGCGGCTCGATGTCTCGCGCACCAGTTTCTACTGGTTCTTCAAGGATCGCGAGGCGCTGCTCGATGCCCTGATCGAACGCTGGCGGGAGAAGAATACCCAAGGCCTGGTGCGGCAGACCGAAGCCTACGCCGAGAGCATTACCGAGGCGATCCTCAACGTCTTCGACTGTTGGCTGAACCCCGAGCTCTTCGACTCCCCGCTGGAGTTCGCCATGCGCAGCTGGGCGCTGCAGTCGGAAGCGGTAGCCAGGGAGATCGACGACGCCGACGAAGCGCGCATCGAGGCGCTGACCCGCATGTTCGAACGCTTCGGCTTCGAGCCGCTGGCGGCCAACGTGCGCGGCCGCACCATCTACCTGACCCAGATCGGCTACATCTCGATGAAGACCCAGGAGGCACTCGAGGTCCGCATGCAGCGCATTCCCGCCTACGTCGAGATCTTCACCGGGCAGGCGCCGCAACCCCGCGAGCTGCAGCGCTTCCAGGTCCGGCATGGCGTTGAGGTGGAAGCGCTCTCCCACTCCGGCTGACCGGGCCCTATTCCTCCCCCGCCAACGTCTGGCCGAGAAACGTGAACGCCAGGGCCTGCATATGGGCGCGCTGGCGGTTGTCGGCCGCACCGCCGTGGCCGCCTTCGATGTTCTCGTAGTAGAGCACCCGATGCCCCTGCTCACTCATGCGCGCCATCATCTTGCGCGCGTGGCCGGGGTGGACGCGATCGTCACGGGTGCTGGTCATCAGCAGCATGGGCGGGTAGTGGGCCGCGGGATCGAGGTTGTGGTAGGGCGAGACATCGCGCAGGAACTCCCAGTCGTCGCTCTCTGGGTCGCCGTACTCGGCCATCCACGAGGCGCCGGCCAGCAGCAAGTGGTAGCGGCGCATGTCGAGCAGCGGCACCTGGCACACCACGGCGCCGAGCAGCTGCGGGTAGCGGGTGAGCATGTTGCCCACCAGCAGGCCGCCGTTGGAACCGCCCTGGATGCCCAGCCGCCGCGGCGAGGTGACGCCACGCTGGATCAGGTGTTCGGCCACCGCGGCGAAGTCCTCGAAGGCCTTGTGGCGCTTCTCGCGCAGCGCCGCCTGGTGCCAGCGTGGGCCATACTCGCCGCCGCCGCGGATGTTGGCCACCACGTAGACGCCGCCCTGGCTGAGCCAGGCGCGCCCCACCCCCGGGCTGTAGCCGGGCAGCAGCGGCACCTCGAAGCCGCCGTAGCCGTAGAGCAGAGTCGGATGCTCGCCGCTGGGCTCGAGATCGCGCTTCGCCACCTGGAAGTAGGGAATCGGCGTGCCGTCGCGGCTGGTGGCGAAGTGCTGGGTCACCTCGAGCCCCTCGGCGTCGAACAGCGCCGGCGCCTGCTTGAGCGTCTCGAGCCCCTCGCCGACCCGACCGTGCAGCAGCGTGGTGGGTGTGAGGTAGTCGCTGACGATGACGAACACCTCGTCGCTCTCCTCGTCGTCCACCGCGCTCACGCTGACGCTGCCCAGCGTCGGCACGCCCGCCAGCGGCTCGGGCTGCCACTGGCCTTCGCTCGGGGTGAGCACGTAGAGTCGGTGCTTGACGTCGTCGAGCACGTTGAGGATCAGGTAGCGGCGGGTCCAGGTGACATCGGAGAGCGAGGTGCGTTCGGTGGGGGTGAACAGTACGCGCAGCTCGCGTTCGCCGCCCATGAAGGCGTCGAAGTCGGCGATCAGCAGCGCGCCGGCGGGATGGGTGGTGCCCGCCACCTCCCAGGGCTCGCGCAGCTCGATCATCAGCCACTCGCGGTGCACCTGCTTGTGGGCAGAATTGGGCACCTCGATACGGGTGAGGCTGCCGTCGGCCTGGCGCAGATAGAGCTCGTTGTCGTAGAAGGCCCGGGCACGGCTGACGAAGTCACGCTCGAAGCCGGGGGTGGAGTCGTGCGCGGCGCCTACGGCCATGTCGTCGGGCTCGGCCTCGAACACCGTCTCGGCGTCGGCCATCGGCGTGCCGCGCCGCCACTGCTTGACGATGCGCGGGTAGCCGGAGCGGGTCATCGAGCCTTCGCCGAAGTCGGTCTGGACATAGACCGTGTCACGGTCGATCCAGCCCAGGCCGCCCTTGGCCTCGGGGCGGTAGAAGCCCGCTTCGACCCAGCGCTTCTCGACCAGGTCGAACTCGCGGGTGACGTCGGCGTCGGCACCGCCGCGGGAGAGCGACACCAGGCAGTGGCGCCAGGGCGCGTCCGGCGATTCGGGGCGCAGGCAGTGGGCGCCGTGCCATACCCAGTTCTCGCCCTCCTCGGCGTTGAGCGCGTCGAGGTCGATCAGCACCTCCCACTCGGGCCGCGCCTTGCGGTACTCCGCCAGGCTGGTGCGCCGCCACAGCCCACGGGGGTGGTCGCGATCCTGCCAGAAGTTGTAGAAGTGCTCGCCGCGCTTGACCACGAAGGGGATGCGGTCGTCGGCCTCGAGAATCGCCTGCAGGTCGTCGCGTAGCGCGGTGAAGCCCGGCGCATCGGCGAGCCTGGCCTGGCTTTCCTCATTATGTTTTTTCACCCAGGCCAGGGCGCGTTCGCCCTCGACCTCTTCCAGCCACAGATAAGGGTCGTGCTCGTCGAAGGGGGCAGCCATGCGGATCTCCTGGTGGGCAGTCGTTTTGCCCACCAAGCTAGCCCGCTATGGCCGCGGACTCAATGCGTCCGAGGCTTTGTCTGAAAAGTCGGCGAGCGAAGGCCAGACAAGGCAAAAATCAGCGAAAAGACGGAGTTTACGGAGTGTAAATGAGTACTTTAAGCTGATTTTTAACGCTGTATGGCCAAGCGCAGCCAGTTTTCGGGCATAGCCTAGCGCTGGAATACCACGGTACGGTTCCTATTCAGAAACACGCGCCGCTCCACGTGCAGCGCCACCGCCCGGGCCAGGGTCAGACATTCGATGTCGCGGCCCTTGGCGACCAGGTCCTCCGGGTAGTCGGCATGACTGACCGGCTCGACGCCCTGGGTGATGATCGGCCCCTCGTCGAGGTCGTCGTTGATGTAGTGGGCGGTGGCACCGACCAGCTTGACGCCCTTGTCGTAGGCCTGGTGGTAGGGGCGTGCGCCCTTGAAGCCGGGCAGCAGCGAGTGGTGGATGTTGATCGCCCGGCCCGAGAGCCTGGTGCACATCTCGCTCGACAGTACCTGCATGTAGCGCGCCAGGATCACCAGCTCGGCGCCGCTCTCCTCGATTACCCGCCACACCTGGGCCTCCTGCTCGGGCTTGGTCTCGGCGGTGATCGGGAAGTGGTGGTAGGGAATGCCGTGCCACTCCGACAGCGATGCCAGGTCGGGGTGATTGGAAACGATGGCGCGGATGTCGATGGGCAACTGCCCGGTACGGTAGCGATAGAGCAGGTCGTTGAGGCAGTGATCGGCCTTGGAGACCATGATCACCACCGGCATCAGCCGCCCTGGCGGCGTCAGCTCGGAGCTCATCTCGAACTCGGCGGCCCGCTCGGCGAAGGCTGCCTGGAAGGCATCGGCATCGAAGCCGGCCTCTTCGGGGCGGAATTCGGTGCGAATGAAGAATTGGCCGCTCAAGCGGTCGTCGAAGGATTGCTGCTCGGTGATGTAGCAGCGCCGCTCCTTGAGGAAGCGGGTCACCACGTCCACGGTACCCAGGCGGCTGGGGCACTGCGCGGCCATGATCCAGATGTCGTCGTGTCGCTTCATGCTGCTCCCTCCGGCGCTTCGGCGGCGAGTGGAAAAAGGGCCGGGGGACCCCCCCGGCCAAACGCGCCTGGCAAACGCGATGTCTTGTTACCGCTCAACGCCGATGGCGTACTCCGCGCCGGCGTCCAGCAGCCAGCGGTAGCAGTAGTCGGAGAAGCTGCGGCGCAGCACCAGTTCCCAACGGGTTTCCGTGGGACGGCGCAGGATCAGGTTGGTCTTGGCGAACACCGCGGTTACGCCCTTGCCCACCGGGAAGGCCTCGGGGTGCACGTCGCTGGGCGTCGACTTCATCAGCAGCTCACGCGCCTTCTCGCCCGACAGCTCGAGCAGCGTCTGGCCGCCGCTGACGTTGACGATGGCATAGTGGGCATCGCCCAGGGCGTTACGCAGTGCACCCTCCAGCTCGAACTCTTCGCCACCGGGTACGATCAGCAGCCACTCATCGGGCGAGAGCCACTGGATCGAACGTTCGCCATCTTCGCTATGGCTGAGGGTGTTGGGCCGTGCCGGCAGGCCGAAGCCCAGCACCGCGCGCACGGCCTCGTCGAGCACGATGGCACCGCCGCGCAGCACCAGATGACCGAGGAAGGGCCGCTCGCGCAGTACCACCCGGCTCTTGGCGCTGGGGGCCGGAGCCCCCGAACGCTGGTAGGAGTAGGCCAGCGGCGATTCCACCGGGATGTTGGCCTCGGTGCGGGTATCGAAGGTACGGGCCTTGGCAACGACAGGGTTAGACATTCTGGCGCTCTCCCTTGGGGTCGACGAAGATCGGGCTGACGATTTCGGCCTCATGGACCTGGCCGTCGGCCATGGGCAGGTAGACGGTCTCACCCATCTTCTGCTGACCGCCCTTGACCACGGCCAGGGCGAAGCCTGAGTCCAGGGTCGGGCTGTAGTAGCTCGAGGTCACGTGGCCCGCCATCGGCATGGGAATGGCGTGCTTCGGATCGAAGACGATCTGCGCGCCTTCCTCCAGCACCACCTTCGGGTCCTTGGGCTTGAGGCCGACCAGCTGCTTGCGGTCCGTGCGGCGGGTGTCGCTTCGCGTCAGCGCGCGCTTGCCGATCCACGAGTACGGCTTGTCGTAGCCCACGCACCACTGCATGCCCAGGTCTTCCGGCGTCACCGAGCCGTCGGTGTCCTGGCCGACGATGATGAAGCCCTTCTCTGCCCGCAGCACGTGCATGGTCTCGGTGCCGTAGGGGGTCAGGCCGTACTTCTCGCCGTGCTTGAACAGGGTCTTGCACACGTGCATGGCGTAGTTGGCCTGGACGTTGATCTCGTAGGTCAATTCGCCGGTGAAGGAGATCCGGAACACCCGCGCCGGTACCCCAGCCACCTTGCCAGCCCGCCAGTCCATGAACTTGAAGGAGTCGCGGTCGAGATCGATGTCGGTGATCTCGGCCAGCAGATTACGCGCCTCGGGGCCGGTGATCGTCATGGTCGCCCAGTGATCGGTCACCGAGGTGAAGGTCACGTTGAGCTCGGGCCATTCGGTCTGATGCCACAGTTCCAGCCACTCCAGCACCGCGGCAGCACCGCCGGTGGTGGTGGTCATCAGGAAGTGGTTCTCGGCCAGGCAACTGGTCACACCGTCATCGGTGACCATGCCGTCGTCCTTGCACATCAGCCCGTAGCGGCACTTGCCGACGGCCAGCTTTTCCCACTTGTTGGTGTAGACGCGACCCAGGAACTCGCGAGCGTCGGGGCCCTGGATGTCGATTTTGCCCAGGGTCGAGGCATCGAGGATGCCGACCTTCTCGCGCACCGCCCGGCACTCACGGGCCACCGCCTCGTGCATGGTCTCCTTCTTGCCGTTGACGACCTGGGGGAAGTACCAGGGGCGCTTCCACTGACCGACGTCCTCGAACTCGGCGCCATTCTCCACATGCCACTGGTGCAGTGCGGTGTAGCGCTCGGGGTCGAACAGGTCGCGGCAGTGGCGACCGGCGATGGCCCCGAAGGTGACCGGCGTGTAGTTGGGGCGGAACACGGTGGTGCCCACCTCGGGAATCGATTTGCCCAGGCAGCGCGCGGCAATGGCCATGCCGTTGATGTTGCCGAGCTTGCCCTGGTCGGTACCGAAGCCCATGGCGGTGTAGCGCTTGACGTGCTCGATGGACTCGAAGCCCTCACGCGTCGCCAGTTCGATGCCCCCGGCGGTGACGTCGTTCTGCAGATCGACGAACTGCTTCGGTGCACGAAGGGTCGGCTTCTCGTGAGGCACCTGATACAGCGCACAGGCCGTTCCCTCGCGGCGGGCGTCGACCTGCGGCAGCTCGACCGCCTTGGCCGAATGCCCCAGTGCTTCCAGTGCCTGGGAAGCCATGGCCACGCCATCGGCCAGGCCTGCACCCAGGTCGTGGATGCCGCGGGCGCTGCCGGCAGCATGCACGCCTTTCACCAGGCTGGGCACGAAGCCGAGGATCTCTTCGTTCCATGTCGGCCGCGCACCGGTGTGCGAGGCCAGGTGGATCACCGGGCTGTAGCCGCCGGAGCTGGCAATGGTGTCGCAGGTCAGGGTCTCGGCCTGGCCGGTGACCTTGAAGGCAGCGAGGTCGATCTTGGCCACGCGGGCTGCGCTGACGCGCTTCTCGCCCTTGGCCTCGATCACCGCGCTGCCGGTGATGATACGAATGCCCTTGGCCTTGGCGGCGTCGATCCAGTCGCCCTGCGGATTGGCACGGGCGTCGACGATGGCCACCACCTCACGACCCGCTTCGACCCAGTCGAGCGCGGCACGATAGGCGTGATCGTTGCTGGTGGAGAGCACCAGCTTGTTGCCCGGCACCACGCCGTAGCGGCGGATGTAGGTGGATACCGCACCGGCCAGCAGGTTGCCCGGCACGTCGTTGTTGGCGTAGACCAGCGGCCGCTCATGGGCGCCAGTGGCCAGCAGCACCTGACCGGCGCGCACTCGGTGCATGCGCGAACGCACGCCGCGATGGCCGTCGACCAGCGGTGCCGTCTCGCCCAGGTGCTCCGTGCGCCGCTCGTGCAGCGTGACGAAATGGTGGTCGTGGTAACCGTTGGCGGTGGTGCGGGGCAGCAACGTGACGTTGTCCAGCCCGGCGAGTTCCTCCAGCACGCGCTCCGCCCACTTGGCGGCCGGCTGCTGATCGAGCAGTTCACGGCTGTCGAGCAGCGAACCGCCCATCTCTTCCTGCTCATCGGCCAGGATCACCCGGGCACCGCTGCGAGCCGCGGTCAGCGCCGCCGCCAGGCCGGCGGGGCCGGCACCGATCACCAGCAGGTCGCAGTGCTGGTTGAGGTGATCGTAGCTGTCCGGATCGGCTTCCATGGGGCTGCGGCCCAAACCTGCGCCCTTGCGGATGTACTTCTCATAGGTCATCCACATGGAGGCCGGCGCCATGAAGGTCTTGTAGTAGAAGCCCGGCGGCATGAAGCGCCCGCCCAGCTTGCCCACCAGACTCATGACGTCGCGCTGCACGTTCGGCCAGCCGTTGGTGCTGCGCGCCACGAGGCCGTCGAACAGCGCCTGCTGGGTGGCACGCACGTTGGGCACCTGGGCGGCTTCGGTGCTACCCAGCTGGACCAGCGCGTTGGGCTCCTCGGCACCAGCGGCGACGATGCCCCGCGGGCGCGAGTACTTGAAGCTGCGGTTGACGATATCCACGCCGTTGGCCAGCAGCGCCGAGGCCAGGGTGTCACCGGCATGGCCCTGATAGTGCTGGCCGTTGAAGGTGAAGCCGAGCTTGCGCGAGCGATCGATACGCCCGCCCTCTGCGAGACGATTCGGCTGTGTCACGGACTTGCTCATGCCTGCTCCCCCTTGACCGATGCCACTGCGGCGTTGCTGGCGCCCACGGTCTGTTGTCCGCCGCCGGCGACCTGCACGTTGCCCTGGATTTCGCCACTCGCCAGGCTCTCGGCGGTGATACGGGGCCGCTCACCCATCTTGTAGGTTTCGAGAATCTCGTAGGTCACGGTATTGCGCGTGACATTGAAGAACTTGCGACAACCGACGGCGTGCACCCACATCTCGTGGTGGATGCCGCGCGGATTGTCACGGAAGAACAGGTAGTCGCCCCACTCCTCGTCGCTGCAGGCTTCGGGGTCCTTGGGGCGGACGATGTGCGCCTGGCCCTTGGGCCGGAACTCCTCTTCCTCGCGATGCTCCTCGCAGTAGGGGCAGTAGATCAGAAACATTTTTTATTCCCCCCGTAAGTCGGGATAAGGACTGTGAGCTTCTGCGCCAGCGAGCCGCGTGAGGGCAAGACGTCCGATAAAGAGGAGCCGCAGTGTACGGGGTAGGTACATGAGGACTCCGATGAATCGGACAACGCAGCCATCGCGTGGCGCAGCTCGCAGAAGTCAGTGAGCAACGCCGGCCGCACCATGCTCGTCGACCAAGGCACCGGTATGGAAGCGGAACATGGAGAAAGGCTCGGCGATGGGATGCATCTCGCCCTTGGCCAGGCTGGCGGCGAACACATGGCCCGAGCCCGGGGTGGCCTTGAAGCCACCGGTACCCCAGCCACAGTTGAAGAACAGGCCCTTCACCGGCGTGGCCGAAAGAATCGGGCAGGCGTCCGGGCAGGTGTCGACGATGCCGCCCCACTGGCGGTTCATGCGCACCCGCGAGAAGATCGGGAACATCTCGACGATGGCCTGCAGGGTGTGCTCGATGGTGGGGTAGCTGCCACGCTGGCCGTAGCCGTTGTAGCCGTCGATACCGGCACCGATGACCAGGTCGCCCTTGTCGGTCTGGCTGATGTAACCGTGCACGTGGTTGGACATCACCACGGTGTCGAGCACCGGCTTGAGCGGTTCGGAAACCAGCGCCTGCAGCGGATGCGACTCCAGCGGCAGGCGGAAACCAGCCATCTTCGCCAGCACGCCCGAGTTGCCCGCCGCCACGCAGCCGACGGTCTTGGCTTCGATGTCGCCGCGGTTGGTGTGCACGCCATAGACACGGCCATCGCGAATCTTGAAGCCGGTGACCTCGGTGTTCTGCAGCAGGTCGACGCCCAGCGCGTCGGCGGCGCGGGCGAAGCCCCAGGCCACGGCATCGTGACGCGCCACGCCGGCGCGCGGCTGCCAGGAGGCACCGAGGATCGGATAGCGGGCGTTCTTCGAGCAATCCATGATCGGCACGATCTCCTGGATCTGCTCGGGAGTGAGCACTTCACCATCGATACCGTTGAGGCGGTTGGCGTTGACCCGGCGCTGGATGTCGCGCATGTCCTGCAGGGTGTGCCCCAGGTTCATTACGCCACGCTGGGAGAACATCACGTTGTAGTTGAGGTCCTGGGAGAGCCCCTCCCACAGCTTCATGGCGTGCTCGTAGAGCGCCGCGGCTTCGTCCCACAGGTAGTTGGAGCGCACGATGGTGGTGTTGCGCGCAGTGTTGCCGCCGCCCAGCCAGCCCTTCTCGACCACCGCCACGTTCTTGATGCCGTGTTCCTTGGCCAGGTAGTAGGCGGTGGCCAGGCCGTGGCCGCCGCCGCCGACGATGATCACGTCGTACTGCTTCTTGGGGGTGGGGTTGCGCCACTGGCGCTCCCAGTTCTCGTGGTGACTGAGGGCGTGCTTGGCCAGCCCGAATCCTGAATAGCGTTGCATCTCGTCTCTCCTCGACCGGCCCCGCCGAGGGGGCCGATTTCATACATTCAGGCGGTGGCGGTTTCTTCTACCGCGGCCGAAGCGGCGCCGTAGACCGGGTGCCGTTCACACAGCTCGGCGACCTTGGCGCGTACCTCGGCCTCCACGGCATCGGTATTGCCCTGCTCGGCCAGCACGTCGAGGATGTCGCAGATCCAGCCGGCCAGGGCCTCGCAGTCGGCCACGTCGAAGCCGCGCGAGGTTACCGCCGGGGTGCCGATGCGCAGGCCGGACGTCACGAACGGGCTCTGCGGGTCGTTGGGCACGGCATTCTTGTTGACGGTGATGTGGGCCCGGCCCAGCGCCGCATCGGCGTCCTTGCCGGTAACGCCCTGACGAATCAGCGAAACCAAGAAGAGGTGGTCGTCGGTGCCACCGGACACCACGTCGTAGCCGCGTGCGACGAATACCTTGGCCATGGCCTGGGCGTTGTCGATCACGCGCTGCTGGTACTGCACGAAAGCCTGGCTCATGGCTTCCTTGAAGGCCACCGCCTTGGCCGCGATCACGTGCATCAGCGGACCGCCCTGCTGACCGGGGAACACCGCGCCGTTGAGCTTCTTGTACAGCTCCGCATCGCCATGGGCGGAGAGAATCAGGCCGCCGCGCGGGCCGCGCAGGGTCTTGTGGGTGGTGGTGGTGACCACGTGAGCATGCGGCACCGGGCTCGGGTAGAGGCCGGCGGCAACCAGGCCCGCCACGTGAGCCATGTCCACCATCAGCCAGGCGCCGACTTCATCGGCGATGTTGCGGAAACGCCGCCAGTCGACCACACGGGAGTAGGCGGAGAAGCCGGCAATGATCATCTTGGGCTTGTGGCTGCGCGCCAGCCGCTCGACCTCTTCGTAGTCGATCTCGCCGGTCTCGGGGTTCAGGCCGTACTGCACGGCGTGGTAGTGCTTGCCGGAGAAGTTGGGCGCCGCACCGTGGGTCAGGTGGCCGCCGTGGGCCAGGCTCATGCCGAGCACGGTGTCGCCGGGGCTGACCAGCGCCATGAAGACGGCGGCGTTGGCCTGGGCGCCGGAGTGGGGCTGCACGTTGGCATAGTCGGCGCCGAACAGGTCGCAGGCACGCTCGATGGCGAGCTTCTCGACCACATCGACGTGCTCGCAGCCACCGTAGTAGCGCTTGCCCGGGTAGCCTTCGGCGTACTTGTTGGTCAACTGGGTGCCCTGGGCCTCCATCACGGCCCGGCTGGCGTAGTTTTCGGAGGCGATCAGCTCGACGTGGGCCTCCTGACGGGCCACTTCATCGGCAATGGCGGCGGCAACCTGAGAATCGAATGCGGCGAGACCAACCTGGTTCATGACTGACTCCTGTTGTTGTCTGGTATCTGCTGTCTGGTATCGGCAGGGGTTGCCTCGAATCTATCGGCTACCTGCCCAGGTGAAAAATTTGAAATCCTTATGCTTGGATTAAAGGCAACCGGGAGCAGGAAAGATTGAACGAATGCGACAGGCTTGCTGAATGTCCGAGTCGAGCCGGCAGCCCTGGCATATTGATTCGAGCTGATGAAGCACGCGCCAGGGAAGCGAGCTCAAAGCCGCATGGGGCGGACGGGTGGAGCAGGCCGGCTCAGAGCGCCGGACGGCCCTCGACATGCAGGAAGAAGGGATCGACCCGGGCGCCTCCCGGCTCGCTGACGCTCTTGCGCATTTCCGACGGCGTCATGCCGAAGGCGCTGCGAAAGTGGCGCGAGAAGTGGGCGGTATCGGCGAAGCCGCAGCGCTCACCGATTTCGGTGATGCTCTTGCCGGTGTAGTGCAACAGCCACACGCCGTAGCGCAGGCGCAGGTCGCGGGAGAACTTCTGCGGGCTGACGCCGAGCGTCTCCTTGAAACGGCGCTCCAGATTACGGCGTGAGGTGCCGACCCGCTCGGCGAGCACCTCCATGGAGATCATCTCCCCCAGGTGCTGCTCGAGCAGGGCAATGGCCTTGCGCACCAGGCGGTCCTCGATCTTGCCGAACACCACCGGCTGGGGCTGGGGATGCACCCCCGTTCGCGCCTCGTCAAGCAGCATGATGTGCAGGCTCTTCATCGCCCACGCCTTGCCCAAGTGACGCTCGATGAGATAGGCCGCCAGGTCCGCTCCCGCCGCGCCGCCGGCGCAGGTGAGGCGGTCGCCGTCGTCGATGAACAGGCGGTCGGCGACGGGCTCGATGGCAGGAAAGCGCTGGATCATGTCGCGGTGGTGATACCAGCTCACGCAGCAGCGGCGCCCCTTCATCAGCCCCGCCTGAATCAGCGCAAAGACCCCGGTGCACAGCCCCACCAGCGGCACCCCGACATCCGCCGAGCGACGAAGATAGGCCAGCGCCGTGGAGTCCACCCGGTCGCGCTCGTCCTGCACCCCGCCGATCACCACGATGTAATCGAAGCTCGCCGGATCGCGGAAGGGCTCGCAGGGCGAGATCGCCGCCCCGCAGCTGGAAGTGGCCTGCTCCCCCGTGCTGGTCATGAAGGTCCAGTGGCAGCGCAGCTGGCGGCTGCGGTCACCCTCGTCGGCCGCCAGACGCAGACAGTCGACGAAGGCCGCAAACGGCAGCAGCGTGAAGCGGTGCAGCAGGACGAAGCCGACCGAGAGGGGCTCGCCCCTGAGAGGAAGATTCATGACGACTCCTGCATCGCGAAGGGCACCGGGGGACGAACCAAGCCCGTCGCCTCGACTCTATCGGATTTCACGTGGCAGGCAAGGGGCAGCGCCGTGAACCCGGACCAACGTCTCCGACAATGAGCCGGAGACGTTGGCAGTCTCAGGAGAGTCGCTGGCTTAAGGAAACCTGCCGCGCCATGAGAGAGACGCCGACATAAAAGACCGACGAGGCCACGCATCCTGTCAACGGCCCGATCAGCCAACCTACATCGGCGAAAAGCATCATGTAGCCGCTGGTAAAGAACCCCACCAGCATGGCGATGAGAGCGCCCCAGGCACTGCCTTTCCAGAAAGTGGAGATGAATACCGGCCCGATCATACTGGCCAAGAGGGTGCCGGAGCCCAGAATACCCAGCCAGGAGAGCATAAATGGCGGGGCGTAGAGCATCATCAACAGGGCTAGCAGCCCGAGAGCCACCACTGCGGCCCGGTTGATCGCCAAGGCCAGGCGTTCGCTGGAGACCGGCCCAAACAGCGAGAGACGCAGGTCATGCGAGGTCGCCGAGGCTACCGTGTGGAGCAACGAGTTGGCCGTGGATTTCATGGCAAAGATGATGAAGAGCGTGATGATGCCCTGAATGGCCGGATGCATGAACTGCTCGAGATAGACCGGCATGGCCATGTCAGGGTCGGCCAAATCCGGTACGTGCATGCGAACGTAGAGCCCGACGATGGGGATCAGGCTTAGCAACGCCCCGAGAATGGCGACGTAGACTCCCACCTTGTGTAGCTTGACGTCAGGCCTCATGGCCATGAAGCGGATCGCCATGTAGGGCAGGACGGCGGCAAACAGAAAAGCGTAAGGTAGCACCAGGAAAACGGTTGCGATGGAGTCGCCATAGTGCGCACCCGTCGTAGGATTGAGCAACTCGGGGTCGATGGCGTTCAGCGAAGCTTCCCAAGTGCCAAGATCCACAGAGGTCAGAATCTGTACGAGGATGATGACGGCGGCCAGCGCCATGCCGCAGACCATGACGGTATCGGTCCAGGCGACGGCTGCCAAGCCGCCAAGCATGGTGTAGATGATGATCACCGACACCATCAAGAAAGCGCTCTGGTTGAGCTCAATCCCCAGCCAGCTGGCCCCCAGCAGCCCTACCGCCTTGATTTGACTGGTCAAGAAGACGAGTAGCAGCAGGATGGTAATGAAAGCAGCCACACCCTGCAGCACCCGCCCCATCAAACCGCCACCGTGGCGCTGGGCGATATACTCGGGGATAGTATTGCTGCCCATTTCGATGGCACGTCGTTGCAGGAAGCGAGCGAAGTAAAGCACTGCTATCATCATCGCCGGGGCGAAAAAGAAGTTGCCCAGCACCTCGATGGCCCCGAACTGATAAGTTACGCCGGGTGAGCCCATGAAGCCCCAACCGCTGAAGCCGGTTGCGACAATGGTCCCTGCCGCCACGAAGGCACCCAGCGAGCGGCCCGCTACCAAGAAGCCGCCCTCATCGCCCTTGTTCATGTAGCGCGATGAGAGGTAGCCCAGATAGATCAGCAGGCCGAAGGTTAGAAAAAGCAGGCCCCAATTGAACAACTTGTAAGCGTCCACGGCTATCTCCTCAATGAGCTATTGTTTGACTTTCGTTTGAGCTCTCTGCGGAGATAGGCCGCACCTGCATGCATAAGCATATAGCAGGTCAGCACCAGAAAAGTGCTCAATACCCAGGAATTCATTTTTCACACCTCATTGTTCTTGGTTTGGCTCACGACGCGGCCTTGCGTGTTGCCGCACTCGGCATCAACAAGTTATTTTACTCACTGAAAGCCGACCAATTTGAATGCACAATGCGTTCATAAAAGATCAAAATGGCAACGCAATGACCAACATCCCCACCGACCTTCTGCGCACCTTCGTCACCATCAAGGATCTGGGTGGCTTCACCAGCGCGGGTGAATTTCTTGGCCGCTCACAGCCGGCAATCAGCCTGCAGATCAAGAAGCTGGAAGAAATACTGAATACGAAGATATTCCTGCGGGGGGCAAGCCTGGAACTGACCGAGGATGGCGAATACCTCTACGAAGCCGCGCGCCAGATGCTGGAGATCAACGACCAGATCATCGCCAAGGTCAGAGGGGAGAATGTCTCTGGAAAGGTCAGGCTTGGCATTCCCAACGATTTCGAGCTGGCCTTCCTGCCCAAGGCACTGAGAAATCTTTCACGCGTCTATCCCAATATCATCGTGGAAGTCGACTGTGAAATCAGCAAGGTAATACTCCAGCGGTATCAGAAAGGGCATTACGACATTGCCTTGGCCATGGAGCACGCCAAGGAGAACGAAGACCGGGACGCCCGAGATTATCGGCTCGAGACGCTGGAGTGGGTCTACAAGGACAGTCGGCTCATCAATGGCTATGACGAGCCTATTCCGCTGATCGCCTATCCGCAGGGCTGCGTCTATCGCGCCATCATGGAAGAGTCGCTTCAGAGCCAACGCCACCCTTTCCGCTTCATGTACACGAGCACCAGCTTGTTAGGGATCTTTTCTGCCGTGGAAGAGGGGCTGGGGATCACGGCGATGGCAAGGTCGGTCATTCCCGAACATTTGAAGCATGCCTCGAGTTCGAAGAGCCTTCCCGAGCTGGGCCAGGTATGCATCGGCCTTTACTACAAGGAGCGCGAGCTGAACGTGGCGTCGCGGCATGTACTCGATTTTCTTCGCTCTGGTATCGCTAATATAGGATAAAGTTTCGGCCGTTATGCCCTACCGAATGCTCGGCGGAGGCGCCGAATTGGCCCGATAGCCGAGTGACACGGCTATCGGGCCTCGCTTTCGCGGTAACTCAGGTTGGTCGTGAACGGTAACCGATCGAGTCGGCGTCATCGTTGATCCTGGCTTTGAACTCACCGTCACTTTCGACGTCGAGCTGTACGCTGGGGTCGGGATCGTTCACCGCCTTTTCCAGCTCCTTGATCGCCCTGTCCCGACTGAGCAGTCGCCTTATCGTATTGACGATCATCAGCAGAATGACGATGGAAAAGGGGAAGGCGCCGATGATGGTGCCGGTCTGGACCGTATCGACAACGCCGCTGCCGCCCAGGGTCAACAGCACGGTGGCTACCGCACCGATGCTGGCCACCAGGACGACGCGGAACCAGGCCCCTGCCCGTTTCGGCGCCGAGACGAAGTCGGCCAGCGCATAGGTGCCGGCATCCAGCGAGGTTACGTAGTAGGTCGCCACCAGCACCGTCGCCACCACCAGCAGCAAACCGCCAACGACAGGGATCGATTCCAGCATGACGAACAGGCCACTGGCAACGTTCTCGTTCACCGCTGCTGAAAGCCCGCGCCCCGTCAGGTCATCGTAATAGATGGCAGCGGAGCCGAGTACGCCGATCCACACCATGACGATCAGGGAGGGAATAATGGTGACCCCGATCACGAACTCGCGCAGCGTCCGGCCGCGGGAGATGCGCGCAATGAAGCCGGCAACGAAGGGTGAGAAGGCAATGACCCAGCACCAGATGAACACCGTCCACCAGCCGTTCCAGCTCTCCTGCCACGAGGTCAAGGGCTGAGCGGTACTGGGGGCATCCGTCCAGAAGCTCATCGGAATGAAATTGGTGAAGTAGGAGCCGAACGTCTGGGTGACGTTGGAAATGATGAACAGCGTGGGGCCGAAGACGAAGGCGGCCACCACCAGCACGACGCTGAGCACCGAGTTCGTTTCGCTGATCATACGCATCCCCCGGCTGATGCCGAAGAAGGCCGAGACTGCCGCAGCGGTACCCAGCCCGACGATGACGAACAGCCAGACCCCGGGGCTCGAGGTCACTCCGGTAAAGGACGTGAGGCCAGAAGTGAACTGCATCGCCGCAAAGGCAAAGGAGGTGGAAAGGCCGAGGATCGTGGCCATGATGGCCAGTAGCTCCACCACCACGCCGGCGCCGCCGCGCGCCCACTGGGGCAGGATATCGACGGTCGCTTCACGAAACGTCAGCGTCTTGCCCAGGTTGTGATGCGAATAGGCCAGGCAGACCGCCACCACACAGTACATGGCCCATGCCGTGAAGCCCCAGTGGAAATAGGCCCAGACGAGCCCACCCCCCGCTTCGTTCCCCGCCAACCCCTGGACGACCGGACTTTCGTCACGCAGCATGATGGGCTGCGCCACCGACCAGAAGATCAGCCCGATACCTTGGCCGCAGGCGAAGAGCATCGAGTACCAGGCAAAATTGCTGTACTCCGGCTTGGCCTTCGGGCCGCCGAGTCGCACCCGTGCGCCGATCTTGCTGAACGCCAGCCAGGCGCATACCGCCACGGCAAACAGCGAGTACAGAATGAATAGCCAGGTAAAGCCGCCGGTGACGAAGGTGCGCAGGTCGTAGATGACGGCTGCCACGCTGTCGGGCCGGCTGAGCACCATGACGATGAGCGCCGCGATCGCCAGCGGGGGCGTGAACTGGATGAACAGCCTTCCGATGGGGGGCAGATCTCGCCCGGTGAAGCGGGGTATCGCAACGGGTTCGGGGAAGTCCTTGCTGTCGCCAGGGTTCCTGTGTGGGGGGTTGCTGTTTGACACGGTTCTCTACCTCACTGTTATTGTAATGGCCGGTTCATGCCGAGTGCGTCTGCCACAAGCGTCTGTGGACAAGTTCAGCCAAAATGGCTGGCGATCCCCGAGATGCACTCATCGAGAATGATCTCGCCTTTCTCGGCGGTCGCCGGCAGTGGGGATGAAAGCGTTCCAGAAGCTGCTACCCAGGAAGGGTCGGGGGGGAAGACGTCGTAAGGCGGAAAGGTAGCCGGCTCCACGTCCACCGCTTTCGACATGTCGACGAGTTCCGGATGTATCTTCAACATGATCGAGGTTTCAAGCACCCCGCCATGCTCGACGGCCCAGCCTGAAAAGCCATCTGGAAAAACCTTCTCGATCGTTTCTTCGCTGATGAAGTCCCAATAGGAGAGCAGATAGACCTTGACGTTCACGCCCTCGTTCTTGCACTTCTTCACCAGCTTGTCGGCCGCTTCGCAAAGATACATGGAGTTCTCGAAGTGACCGTTTATCAGAATGAACTCACGGTTTCCGTGATTCACGTAGGCTTGCAGAACATCGAACACATAGCTCTCGAGTGAGCTACCGGAGACACAGGTAGTGCCCGGGAAGAAGTTCCCGCCCCCTGACTTGACCTGCGACTTGTAGCCATAGCTGATAGCGGGTGCCACCAGCATATTGTCGCACCTCTCTGCCACCTTGACGGCAATATGACTGGGTATCAGCACATCGGGATTGAGCGACATGTGGGGACCATGCTGCTCGATGGCACCTACCGGAAGAATTATCTTGCATCGGCCCTTCTCGGTCAGCTCCCGGTAGGACACCCAGTCCAGGTTCTCGATCTTTACGCTCTTCATCTCAATCCCCCAGAAACCTGTTTCCTTTGTCGGAAAAAGGGGAGCCTGGCTCCCCTTTGCTTTCTTCACTTGACGATGTTGTGCTCCGGCCCATACGGGAAGCCGGTGATGTTCTCGGCCCCGTGCTCGTTGACGACGAGAATATCGTGCTCGCGATAGCCACCGGCGCCCGGACGACCTTCCGGCACCATGATCATCGGCTCCATGGAAACCACCATGTTGGGCTCGAGCACGGTCTCGATGTCCTCACGCAGCTCGAGCCCCGCCTCACGGCCGTAGTAGTGGCTCAGGGTGCCGAAGGAGTGGCCGTAGCCGAAGGTGCGATACTGCAGCAGATCGTGCTTGGCAAAGATCTCGTTGAGCTCGTGGGCGATGTCGCAGCAGCGCACGCCGGGCTTGATCAGCTCCTGGCCACGACGATGCACCTCACAGTTGACCTCCCACAGACGCAGGTGCTCGTCCGAGGCGTGCTCGCAGAACAGGGTGCGCTCCAGTGCCGTGTAGTAGCCCGAAATCATCGGGAAAGTGTTCAGGCTGAGGATGTCTCCGGGCTGCACGCGGCGGCTGGTCACCGGATTGTGGGCGCCATCGGTGTTGATCCCCGACTGGAACCAGACCCAGGTGTCCATCAGTTCACTATTGGGATAAGTCTTGGCGATCTCGCGCACCATGGCAGCTTGGCCGGCCAGCGCAACCTCGTATTCCGGCACACCAGCCTTGATGGCATCGCGCACGGCCACGCCGCCCACGTCGGCGATGCGCGCGCCCTGGCGGATCAGCGCGATCTCTTCGGCCGACTTGATCATGCGCATCTGCATGGTCGGCACGCCGATATCGATGAGTTCCACCTCGCCGAGTGCGGAGAGCAGCTTCTGCTGGTTCTGCAGCGTAAGGTGGTCGAACTCGACGCCGACGCGCTGCTTGCCTTCACAGAGCTGCTTTACCGCCTTGAAGAAGTTGTCCTTCTGCCAATCGGTGTAGACGACGTTGTCGCCCAGGCGATTGCGCCGATAGGGTTGGCCCCCATCGATGTTGGCGGTAACGGTGGTAAAGCGATCCTGGGTGACGACCAGACCATAATCGCGCCCGAACTTGCAGTAAACGAAATCACTGAAATAATTGATATTGTGATACGAGGTCAGCACGACGGCGTCGACGCCATTGGCTGCCATGTAATCCCGAAGACGCCTCAGACGCCCCTGCATTTCGGCATCGGAAAATGTCGGCACGACCTTGTCGCCATTGGGGATCTCGATCAGCGATGGAAGTTGCATCTTGTTGTCTCCTTCGTCTTTTCACGCGACACATGTCGCAGGTTGGGAACCGACCTTTACTGTCACGCCAGGCTCATCGGTAACGTCAAGTTCGCTGAACTGCATGATCGAAAGGCGATATCTGGTTTCCAGGATCTTCACCAGACACATGATGTGATTGAACTCATCGTCTTCGGCCAGGAAGTCGATGCCGAACATGTTGATACCGAGGCAGGCCACTTCGTAGGTTTTATTCACGCGCAGAAACGCGCTGGCGTTGCGCCTCAATTCACCGGCGTCCTGTAACACCATCGAGTCGGAAGCCACTCTCAGTACCAGTCGCCAATGTTTCATTTCCGCGTTCTCCAGCCGTCTGAGATGACTATGGCCAGCGCGACTCGGCAACACCAATGACTAGTGCAAATAGGGCCATTGACGACAGCAATGCCGACAGCGAGACGCGGCATGCCGCAGCGCGGAGCGAGTGAAAACAGGGCGTGGGAAGGCAAATAGACCGCAGCGGCAGCCTGGCGGCTGCCGGGTCAACGGCGAACGACGGGATAGTACGAGGTTGGGGTCAGCCCCCGGTCATGTTCATGAAGCGCACCACCTGCACGTCGCCATCGGTGGTGAAGTGGTGACGCTCGGGCTTCTTCTGCATGGCGGCGACAATGGCGGCCTTGAGCCGCTCGAGATCGCCGGGGTGGCGGCGCATCACGGCACGCAGGTCGACCGAGTGTTCGTTGCCCAGGCAGAGCGAAGAGCTTATCCAGTAATCATAGATACTGGTCTACACGACCCTCCTGGCCAGTAAGGGCTCGGGGCTAATCAGAGCGACACTCCTCCGCCACGCAAATTAGTTGTTATTGCGGTATACCTCCCAGAGTCAATTTGGCGGGCTCCAACAATCTCGCCAGCTCATCGCGTGAAATTTCAGTTTCCTCTTCAGCAACATCAATGATCGGACGTCCGGCCTGATAGGCCTTTTTAGCAATGGCCGCTGCCGCATTGTAGCCGATCACTGAGTTCAGAGCTGTGACCAGAATCGGGTTGCGTGATAGTGATACCTGAATGGTATCTTCGCGAACCTTGAAGGTAGTAATGACTCGATCGGCCAACAATCTGCTGACATTGCTCATTAAACGAGTCGAGACGATAAGATTATGCGCAATCAAGGGGAGCATTACATTGAGTTGGAAATTGCCGCTCTGGCCCGCTACCGTCACTGCGCTGTCGAGTCCGATCACCTGAGCTGCCGCTTGAGCGGCACACTCAGGAATTACCGGATTGACCTTGCCCGGCATGATGGAGCTGCCCGGCTGCAAAGCCTCCAACTCAATCTCACCGAGTCCGGCTAGGGGACCAGAGTTCATCCAGCGTAGATCGTTGGCGATCTTCATCACGACGCAGGCATAGCTGCGCAGATGTCCTGAGAGCTCTACAGCAGTATCCGGGGAAGCTAGGCTGGCGAAGAAGTTATCGCTGGGGGTAAGTTCAAGACCGGTCTGCTTGCTGAGCGCCTTGGCGATGCGGGCGGCAAACTCGGGGTGGGCATTGATACCGGTTCCCACTGCGGTACCGCCCTGGGCCAGTTGCGAGAGCCGCGCCTGGCAGTCTGTAAAGCGCGCAATGGCCTGAGCCACTTGGCTAGACCAGCCACCGAGTTCTTGACTCAGCCGTACCGGCATGGCATCCATTAGATGGGTACGACCGGTCTTGACCACTCCATCGACCTCGGTAGCCTTGGCATCGATTGCCGCACGTAGATGCTCAAGCGCCGGCAGTAGCTGCTCCTGCACTGCGAGTGCCGCCGAGAGATGGATCGCCGTGGGAATGACGTCATTGCTCGACTGCCCCATATTTACGTGGTCATTAGGTCCGACCTCAATCCCACCCCGAGACGCCAAGTGCGCAATCACCTCATTGACATTCATATTGGTCGAGGTACCCGAACCGGTCTGGAACACATCGATGGGAAACTGGTCGTCGTACTCACCGTTGATAATCGACTGTGCCGCAGTAGTGATCGCTTTCGCCCGCCGCTGGTCCAGCAATCCCAGCGCCGCATTGACCTCAGCGGCAGCGGCCTTGATGCGAGCCACCGCCCGGATGAAGTCCGTCGGCATGGGCTGGCCACTGACCGGGAAGTTGTTGACCGCCCGCTGGGTCTGGGCGCCGTATAGAGCGCCGGCTGGGACTTCCAACTCACCCATGCTGTCGCATTCGATACGTGTGTCGTTCATTAACGTCTCCTATCGCCTTATATGGATTTTGCTAATTCCGTTCAGGCGCCATTCTGTGCTCTCTCGTTCATCATGACACGGCGCTTGCGGCGCTGCTTGGCCCCGGCAGTGAACGACATGGAGGCAACGATCACCACGATGATGGCAATGGCAGCCGGACGCTCAAGAAGGTAAGTGAAATCACCACCGCTCACCTGGTTGGAGCGCAACAATTGCGTTTCCACCAGCCCCCCGAGCAGCAATCCCACTACGACCGCGGCCACCGGATAGCCGTAGCGCGCCATCAGCCAGCCAATCACCGAGAAAACGAACAGGGTGATAGGCCCAGCGATGGTGCCATCAACGGCGTAGGCTCCGAAGCAAGCAACCACAAGCACCGTTGGTACTAGATAGCGCAACGGAACGCGCACAACAGAGCTGGCAACGAAGACGAAGCCCAGCCCGACCAGCAACAAGAGGAAGCCCTGAGCGAAGTTCGCGAACAGGATCGCATAGACGATGTCCTGGTTGTTGGCGATGAAGCTCGGCCCACCGACAACATTGTGCATAGCGAAAGCCGCAAGTAGAATCGCGGTGGCACCGCCACCTGGAATTCCTAATGCTAGCATCGTGGCCATAGCGCCGCCCTCGGAGCTGGAGTTGGCGCTTTCAGCAGCCACAACCCCCTTAGGATTTCCCTTGCCGAACGACTCAGGATCATCGTCGCCGCGCTTGGTATAGGCATAGGAAAGCAGGTTCGAGATCGATGACCCTACCCCCGGTATGGCACCAATGAAGACCCCGATGAAGGAACCACGCAGGATCACCAAAGGGTGCCTGAAGGCCTGCTTGAAACCGTATAGAATCTTGCGGCCGCTGATTCTTCTCTTGGACTCATCTTCGACGAGAAACTTAGCATTAACGAGGTTGAACAGCTGACTGGCTGCCAACAGCCCCATCATTGCCGGCACGACCGGGATACCATCGAGCAGCCAGGGCACGCCCATGGTGCCACGCATATAACCAGCGGTATTCATGCCTACCGTGCCCAGCAGAAGCCCAAAGACACCGGCCAAGATACCTCGCGTCATGTATTTACCTGCCAGAGAGCCCAACAGTAGGATCCCCCAGAGTGCAATCACCAGCATTTCCAGGGGCCCAATGCCCAGCACGATATCGGCCAGTGGCGCGATGATCAGGAACAGTACGGTGTAGCTGAGCAGCATGCCGAACACTGAAGAGGTCAAGGCCACACCCATGGCCTCATTGTGCCGCCCGTCCCTGGCCATGGGATAACCATCGAAGGTGGTGGCAACTGCCGAGGAGGTGCCGGGGATATTCATGAGAATTGCCGGCACCGAGCCACCGAAGCCCGCACCGGTATACATAGCCGTCAGAAAGATGATCGCCGGCAGGAAATCCATATAGAGAGTTGCCGGAAGAAAAATGGCCATGGCCATGGTGATGGAGATCCCCGGCATGGCGCCAAACACCAACCCGATCACGATGCCGGGAACCACCCACATCCAGGCCTCGGGCGACGAAATCAGCAGCTGAAAGGCCGCGCTGGAGGCTACCAGATCGATCATAAGGAACCTCAAAGTATTAATGTGAACATGGGGTAGGGAATCAAAGCCTTGAAGGCAAAGACCAGGAGTGCGGCCGTGATTGGCGGGTACAGCACTAGGGCCAGGATCCGCCTCTCCCCACAAATGAACAGGCCGAGAGTGATGAACAGCCACGATGCCACGTCGAAGCCGATACGTTCGAGGGAATAGACGAACAGGCCGAAGCCGATAACCAGCAGTGCAATCCAGCCTAGATCACGCCAGGTTTCGGATGGCGCATCCTCCTCGGCCTGAGCCTTCTGAGCAGGCTCAGGCACTTTGCTCTCAGCGACTCTCCTAACAGCCTGTGGCACGATGGCCGCAGACAATAGCAGGGCAATAATCGAAGCAGGGAGTACAAACAGGATATTATTGACATGGGTCGAGGTGGCCAGGGTATCTCGCAGATAGGCCGCACAGATCACGGCGATCATAGCGATGACCAGCAGGTGCCCCCAATCGACCGTATAACGATGGTTGCCGAACCGCATGGTGAGACACTCCAGAACAGTATACGTTATGCAACGAGGCGCCCCTCGTCCGCCAGTCGGACGAGGGGACGGCATCATGCCTCGCGAAGCAGATCGATATGACGCTCGAGTGATTCATAATTGGCTAGAAAGTCAGCCTGGGACTGCTCGGGACCGTACCAGGTAGTGGCTAGCTGCTGCGCTTCCAGCGTCGCAATGCACTCGGGGTTCTTGGAGGCACGCTCGACGGCGTCGACCAATATCTCGTAGCGATCTGGATGTTCGTTCATGAAGGCAGTGGACACTACCCAGCCGCGCTGGGAACCCTCGACGGACTCGACCTCTTCACCGATTGCCTCAGCCAACTCACCGGACGACATCGTGTCGGGGTAAGCATCGACGCGGTTGTTGGAGAACACCATCAACGGCTTGATGCGATCAAGCAGCGGCAGGAAGCCCTCGCCACCTACGAAGGAAATATCGACGTGCCCACCGGCCGCAGCATTACGTGCCGGACCGCCGCCATCGTAGGTGACCAGGCGCAACTGGGAAGTATCGATACCCGCAGCGTTCATGGTCAGCACCAAGTTCAGATAATCGGCCGAGTTGGGCTGCACGCCCAGGCTGAGGCTGCGCGGGTTCTCGCGCAGGCGCGAGATCGCCTCCTCGAAACTTTCCAGGTCGCTGTCTGCCGGCGCCGCGGCCAGAGTGAAATCGCGCGACGGCAGATTGATCATCTGGAAATCACGCACGCTGTAGGGGGCATCCTGCAGCAGGATGGTCAGCGGAATATAGGGCGCCACCGAGTTGCACATCACAGTGTAACCATCCTGCGGCTGCTGCAGGAAAAAGGTATTGCCCAACATCGTGCCGGCGCCAGGCCGGTTGGCCACGCTGAACGGCTGGCCGAGTTCCTCCTGCAGGAAGGGGATGAAGGCGCGGGCCAGGCGATCGTTGTAGCCACCTGTAGCGAAGGGCACCACCATACTCAGTGGGCGAGTGGGCCAAGTGTTTCCCTGGGCCATCAGCATGGAGGGTGCGAAGAGGGTGGACGCCGCACCTGCTGCAGCGAATTTCAGAACGCTTCGACGTGAGAAGTTTGTCATTATTGATCTCCATTTTGGATTTGCGACGACGCTGTGACCGTCGCTGCCTCGGTTGCCATGGCGCGGCTGTGGCGAGTGCGTGCTTGTCATGTTGTGTCGATGATCTGGGGTGTCCTCTTGACTGGGTGCCCATCAGAATGTAAGTCGCTCAAGCGTCAACTGTCAACAGTTGTCAGATGTAGTTGTTACCGATCGTCCTTTGTCGGGCGGACAGCTTTCAAGGGGTCGACTTCAAAGCGCAGCGATGACGGCCTCGGTTACCGCACGGGTGCCAGCGGCGCCCCCAGATCCGGCGGCAACACCTCACTATGCCCAGTCACGCTCTCGAGGGCCCATATCAAGCGTTCGGCGGCCTGGGCCTCGCCCAGATGATCGAGCATCATGCTGGCAGCCCAGAAAGCCCGATAGGGTTAGCAACCCCTTGCCGACCAGATCGAACGCCGAGCCGTGAATCGGCTCGAACATCTACGGCACGCTGCGCTCCGGGTTGATGTTGGCGGTGGCCCCGATGCCCAGGCTACCGCCCAGCGCCGAGGCCAGGTCCGAGAGAAGTTTGGCGTGCAGATTGGTGGCCAGCACGGTATCGATGCTCGTCGGGTCGAGCACCATGCGCGTGGTCCTTGCATCAACCAGCATCAGTCGACATCGAGCGTCGGATAGTCGCGAAGCACTTCGGCACAGACCTGATCCCACATCACCATGCCGTGTCGCTGAGCATTGGACTTGGTGACCACGGTCAACTTGCGGCGCGGGCGGGCCATGGCTGACTCACAGGCGAAACGAGCCACTCGCTCGATGCCGGTACGGGTGAACACCGCCACGTCCATTCCTACTTCAAATAGGCAGGCCGCCGTGCGCTCGCCCACCCTCGCCGGCATACTCACCTTCCGAGTTCTCGCGAATGATCAGCCAGTCGATGCCCTCACCAAGTGCCGGCTTGAGGGGCCCGGCAATCCCGGGCAACAGCCGCGTGGGACGCAGAGGCCCCTCTCAAATTGCGAGGAGCAACCCCCAGAGGGTCAGATCGTCGGGCAGTTCGGCATCCCCACCACCCCAAAGTAGATGGCATCGTATGCGCGAAGCGTATCGACGCCATCCGCCGGCATCATCTCACCGTATCGGCGGTAGTAGTCGGAGCCCAATCGAACCATTGGAAATCGCAGCGAAAGCCGCCATCTGCTCTGACCAGGGCCTCAAGCACCTCACAGCCGGCACCGATCACCTCCGGGCCGATGCCATCGGCCGGAAACACCGCCACCCTGTGGTTACGCATGGGTCATCTCCTGTTTAATCGCCGCGAGCATGCCATTGACCATATCGCTGAGCCGCCCCTGTCCGCGGATGTCGGGGGTCCGGGTCCGAGGATCGGCTAGCGCTGCCTGGATACCCTTGGCCATCAGCGCGGCTGCCGCCTGTGCCCCGGGCAGTTCGTGACGCCTTCCCAGCCACTCGATCAACATGCGTGTCGATTCGATCATGGCGTAGGGGTTGGCCAAACCGGTACCAGCAATATCTGGTGCCGAGCCATGGGTGGCCTGGGCCATGGCCATGTTGCCACGGCCGATGCACAGCCCCGGCGCCATGCCCAGCCCACCGACCAGGCCAGCGGCCTCGTCGGTGAGGATGTCGCCGAACATGTTGGTGGTTACCACCACATCGTACTGCTGCGGATTGCGGATCAAGTGCATAGCGAAGGTATCGACAATGGCCTCATCCACCTTTACATCGGGATAGGCCTCGGCGGCCTTGTAGCACTCCTCGACGAACATGCCACAGCCCAGCTTATAGACGGTGTTCTTGTGCACCACGGTGAGCCGTTTGTTGCGGGCCCGGGCCAGCTCCAGCGCGGCGGTGGCCACCTTGCGACTACCTTCACGAGTGATCACCCGTACCGAGATGGTCACGTCCTCGGTGGGTCGAAACTCACCCGAGCCGGCGACCACATTGCGATCGGGCTGGAAGCCTTCATTGTTCTCGCGCACGATCACTAGATCGATATCGTCGTAGATGCAACCGATATCCGGGTAGGAGCGGGTCGGCCGCACGTTGGCAAACAGATCGAAATGCTTGCGCAGGATCGGGTGCGGATTGATCGCCCCTTCCACCTTGGGGTATTCGCGATGGCCGATGGGCCCGAGGATGAAGCCGTCGAAGGTCGACAGTGTCTCCAGGGTGCCATCGGGCATGGTGGTGCCGAACTCGTCCAGGGCCTTGCGGCCCAGCGGCATGTGCCGCCAGTCGATGACGAGGCCACAGCGTTCGGCCGCGGCCTGCGCCACCTCGACAGCGGCCGGCACGATCTCGTGGCCGATATCGTCGCCGTTGAGCACCCCCAGCGTCAGATGGGCTTGGGTCATGTGAGTCTCCGTTGTCGGTTGTACGTATCAGTATCAGGACACTCAGCGAGGCAGGCTGGCAGCGGCCAGATCGCCGACGCGGGTCATCTCCGCTAGTCTCCAGGCTTGCTCGAGCAACTCATCGCTGGCCGCCTCACCAATCACCAGCGCGGCCTGGCCGCGGAACTTGGCATTGAGCTGTTCGTCGGAGAGCGGGCGCTCCCGCGAGCCGATGGCGCGCTCGACGTGCTTTTCGATGACGCGTCCATCATCGAGGGTCACGGTGATGGTCACCGCCGCCTCGTGGCACGCCTTGTCGGTGACAACCTCAACCTTGCGGCGCATGGCAATCAGTTCAGGGGCATTGACCGCCTCGTCGGTAAAGGCGGTGGGCGAGCCGTCGCCGCGCAGCAGCGCCGCAGCCGCCGAATGGAAGACGCTGAACTTGCCCTCCAGGCCAGTTTTCGGCTCGGTTTTTCCGGTCAGCTCGAGCACCAGCGGATGCGCCACCAGATCGACACGCGCGATCTTCGCCACGTCGTCACCCAGTTCTTCACGCAGTTGGATGCAGCCATCAATGGTGGGGTGAATGACGATGCCGCAAGCAAACGGCTTATAGGAGTTGAGGCCTGCCTCCCAGGTTTCGCCCAGGCCGCCGAGGATTTCGTTGTAGTCCTGTTTATCGGACATCACGTTGGCAAAGCCGCGTGGCGCCTCGATGGCCCGCTCCGAGGAGTCGAAATTGGCCTCGGCGAGAAACGCTGCCAGTGCACCGTTCTGTGCTGCGCGACCGGGATGCAAGCTCTTGCACATGGTGCCGAACATCTCGCGCAGGCCCGAGGACTGGGTGGCAGCGATGCCCAGCGCCCAGGCCATCTGCTGCACCGTGAGACCGAGCAGGCGCCCCACTGCTGCCGCTGCGCCGAACACCCCGGCGGTACCGGTGATATGCCAGCCGCGATCATAGTGGTCGGGATAGACCGAATTACCGATCCGGCACTCGACCTCGACACCGACGATCAATGCATTGAGAAAATCGCGCCCGGATACCGGCCGTGTCTCGGCCACTGCCAGTAGTGCCGATGCCACTGGCCCCGCCGGGTGAATGATGGTCTTGAGGTGGGTATCGTCATAATCCAGGACATGAGACGTGATGCCATTGAGCAGCGCAGCATGCAGAGCATCAAGGCGCTCACCACGCCCCAATACCGTGGAGGTGGGTTCGCCGGCGAAGCGCGTCACCGCCGCCAGGGCATGGTCCGCGGTCTCATGGCGAGCGCCGCCCACCGCACAGCCCAACCAGTTGACGAAGGTTCTGACGCCTTCCTTCTGCACCTCGGCGGGAATCGCCTCCAGGTCGCAGTTGACAATCCATTCGGCCAAGGCCTGGGTCACATCGGGTCGCAGGGACATTTAAGGTTCCTCATTGGTTTCGCCAGCGCGGCCTGCAAGCAATGCGGCCAGCGTCGGCTGCTTGACATCTGCGTCGTGGCCGGCTAAATCGGCCTGTCACGCAGGCGTTTCTCGAGTCGTTCGAACAGCGCAAAGGTCAGCAGAATCGTCGATGCAATCACTGCGATGCGCATCACATGAAAAGCCGCGACGATCTCGGCGTCGAGGTTCATGACCTTGGCGGTTATGACCATTTCGGTGACTGCCGCCGGTGCCAGCGCCAGAAAGCTGGTCACATAAGGCAGGCCACTGGCCGCCGACATCACCCAGGCAGCGCCTGCCGAGCTGACGATCATGTAGGCCGAGACCGCCAAGGCCGCTGCCACCACCCGTGGTAGGCGCAACAATAAGGTGCGCTTGAAACGCACCCCCAGTGAGATGCCGATCAGCAACTGGGCGAGAATAATCAACAGCTCCGGAATCGCCACCGTGAGCAGCCCCGAGCCACTCAGTGCGGCACCCAGAAAGATGGGGCCCACCAGCCAAGGGTTAGGGAATGGCAGCGGGCGCATCAGCAGTGCCGTCAGCCAAGCCAACCCGAGCGCCAGTGCCAACAGCGGCAGCGACTCGATGGCACTTCCCGCTTGCACCAGGTCGCCCGGCTCGCCGAAGCCGATCACTAGCACCGGCACCACCGCCACCACCGACGCCACCCGGATGGCATGTGTCAGCGATACCACATCGGGGTCACCACCCCGCTGCTGAGCCACCGTGGCCATATCTGCCATGCCCGCCGCAGCCGTGGCAAAAAACGCCGTGCGGTGATCGACCCGCGCCAGCGGCTTCAGCAGCAGCGCCGCAATCATGGTCATCGCCACCACGAAGAGCGTGCCAGCGAGCATCGCCGGCAACAGCACCGCCGTGGTGGCCATGGCCGCTGCGGTCATACGCATGCCGATAGCCAGCCCGACAATCACCTGCCCCCCTTCACGCCCCTTGGGAAGACCGGCCAGTGACACCCCCACCACCGAAGCCACCGCACACCCCAGGAAAGGGCCAAGCATCCACGGCAGCGGTATCCCCCAATACACCGCCGCAACCCCACCCAGGCTACCCACCAGCAGGGCTAGCCCCATTCTGGTGAGGTTCCTGATCCAGCTCGTGTGGCGTGGCGCTTCTTGCCGTGGAGCGTTATCGGTCATGGCACGGCTCATGGCGAAAGGAAAAAGGGAGTAGTCATCCGCCAGGGGGCAGGTTCAGGCGACCTATCGAACTGGCCAAGATAGCAAAACACCCCGACAGTAAACTGTCAACAGTTGTCAAATAGAGTAACTGCCTGCCTGCGCAGCTGACAGGATGACCGACACTATGCTAAAGTCGTAGAAAACTGATTGATGACAGTCAACAATCAACCAGCTTACGAGAGGATCATGGCAGAAAAAGCACAACAGAGCGGGCAACTGCAGGCCCACTCGCTGACGTCCTTGGCTCAGCGCGAGATCGAACGCATGATCCTGGGTGGCGAATTCACCCCCGGGGAGCGCATCAACGAAAATGCCCTAGCCATCCAGCTGGGTATCAGCCGGGGGCCCGTTCGCGAGGCATGTCGTGCTTTGGCAGCCATGGGGCTTGTACAGCTGGTCCCCAATCGAGGCGTCTTCATTCGTGTCATCAGCGAAGGTGAGGCGCGGGAAGTCTATGAAATGCGAGCAGGGATCTTCGGCTATGCTGGTATGCTACTCGCCCCGCGCATCACCGACGATCAACTGGCCTACCTGAGTCTGCTGGTTGAGCAGATGGAAGGGGCCGCACAGGCCAACGACTTTGATCGCTACTATCCACCGAACCTGACCTTCCATGACTATCTGGTCTCGGCTACCAACAACCAGTGCCTGATCAGCACCTATCACGATCTCGTGCGCCAACTACACCTGTTCCGCACGCACGGCCTGGTCGCAGGTAACGGCATGCTCGAGTCCAATCGCGAACACCGCGAGATCGTCGAAGCGCTAGCGGCCAGAGACCCCCAGCACGCCTTCAATGCCATGGCCAGCCATGTGAACGCCGGCCAACGGCGCGCCTTGGGCGATATAACCAGCCGGCATTGACCGTTTGCTAAGCAACACGTTGGCGCACCTGCTTATCATGTCTTGTCGATGGCCGGCGCTCGCAAATCATGTGGCTTGTCCCTGAGGCTGCTGGCCAGCGACATCAGACGTTCTTTAGCCTGTTTCACATGGTCCTCCATGGCCGCTGCAGCCTGCTCCGCCTCACCCTGCTCCAGCGCCTCAAGGATACGATGGTGCTCAAGATTGGAGTCATGTATACCCGCCGTGATCAGCGATACATGTCGGAACAGCCGCAGTTCCCGTGCAAAGCGCTCGCTGAGCTCCACCAGCCGCTTGTTGCCTGATGCCTCATGGATCATACGGTGAAACTCAAGATTCGCCACGAAATAGGCTTCGCGGTCGCCGGCCGCTTCGCAGACATCCATGCGCTCTACCTGCTGACGCAGTCGGGCCAGTAGCTCAGGCGTCATACGACGTGCGGCTGCCATCACCCCGGCTCGCTCCAAAGCAGCACGGATATCATAGATTTCAAGGGCATCGTCAATATCGATGACCCGGACATAGGCCCCCTTATTCTGGATCATCTCCACGAGTCCCGCGGATGCCAGACGGCCGATGGCCTCCCTGACCGGGCCGCGGCTAATACCGAAGCGCTTGGCAAGATGGGAGTCGTTGAGACGCTTCCCAGTTTCCAACTCACGCGCCAGTATCATTCCCTCGATCTCACGATAGGCCAGATCGGTCAGGGAGGGGGCCCGAAGGGTACGCCGCTCCGGCCTGACAGCCGGTCCTTGCTGCTTGTCTAGCTCTGTTGGCATTGCCATCACCATCAAGATTCCGGAGGTTACTTTCAGTCATCTGTTGACACTACAATATCCTATCCCGGCGGTTACCGCCTTGCAGCGACACGCTCCTCAGACACGTAAGAAGCGGTTCAAGGCCGCGTAGGTTTCCTCGGGGCACTGCTCGGCAGGATAGTGCCCTGAAGCCAGCGAGACACCCGTGACATCTCGTGCCCACTCCTGCCAAGCCTCGAGTGGCGCGAAGTGACGCCCGACATGGCTATTTTCGCCCCATAGCACCAGCAGGGGACACTCGACGAAGCGCTTGCCATAGTCGGCGGCATCCAGTTCGAAGTCGATGGTCAGGGTAGCCCGGTAGTCTTCGCATACCGCGTGGATGTTTTCCGGTGTGCAACAGCGAATGTACTCGGCCATTGCCTCTTCCGTGAACGGGCCCAGACCAACGCCCTTCTTCGCCAGCTTGTAGCGAATGTAGTACTCGAGATCGGCGCCCAACAGCCGCTCGGGAAAAGGTGCTGCCTGCGCCATGAAGAACCAGTGATAGGACTCTGCGGCCCAGCCCTTGCTTATATGCGTCAACAGGTGGTGGGTCGGAACGATGTCGAGCACCGCGAGCTTCTCGACACAATCGGGATGATCCAGCGCCAGGCGATGTCCCACACGGCCCCCGCGGTCGTGACCGGCCACCCGAAAATACGAGAAACCCAGCGCAGCCATCACCTCAACCTGATCCTCGGCCATGGCACGAAACGAGTAGGCGGCATGATCCGGCCCACCCTCGGGCTTGCTACTGTCCCCGTAGCCACGCAGGTCCGGAGCAACCACGGTGTAGTCCTGCGCCAGCCGCGGGGCGACCTTGTGCCAGCTGACGTGCATCAACGGATTTCCATGGAGTAACAGCAGGGGTGGCCCTTCGCCACCGACCACTAAGTTGATCTCGGCCCCCGAGGTGGCAATGCGCGTGCGCTGGAACCCCGGGAACATCGGCCCTTCGACGGGCTGCGCGGAAGCAGGAAGTTGCAGGTGTTGCGTCATGACATTGGCTCTCTTGTATGTATGAAAAAGGCATGCCAAACAGGAGGCGTCAGACCCCGGATGCCCGCTCCGGCAGCAGGCGACCGGCTACGCGCAACCACAGCGAGGCAACCGGCGCGGCAAGTAGGTTGACAACCAGGATGCGCACGGTCTGGAACGCCACCACCTCGGGGATGCTGAGTCCCAACGCGGCGGCCGTAATGACCATCTCGGCGACGCCCCCGGGTGCGCCGGCCAGGACCATCACTGGCACGGCGATGCCGAGTGGCAGCGCGACCATCATTGCCGACGCGATAGTCAGCAATGAGGTGATCAGCGAAGCGCCCAGGCCGGCGACCAGCAGACGCGGCAGGCGTGTCATGTCGCGGCGCTCGAAACGCGACCCCAGCGCTAGGCCGATGGCGACTTGGGCAGCAATGAACAGCACATCGGGAATCCCGGCACTCACCCAACCGGTGGTGGTTACCACCACCGACACCGCCAGGGCACCAACGATGAAGGCATTGCGAATACCCAGGCGATCGATTCCCCAGCCCAGCGCGAAGCCGAATCCCAAAATCAGCAGCGTACCGAGTCCCAGACTCCCCCCGGCCAGCGGCACGACCAGCGGCCGACCGATATCGTCGAGCAGCAGCACCATGATGAGTGGCAGCAGCAACACCAGCGAGCTCAAGCGCAACGCCTGCACCAGGGCGATGGAGGTGCTCGCGCCGCGGGCCTTGCCACCCAGGAAAGACATCTCCGAGACCCCGCCGGGTAGGTTGGCGAGCACTGCGGTGTGACGGTCCAGATGCCCCCAATGCACCAGCAGCAACGACCCCAGCGCTGCCATGAACAGTGACCAGAATGAGAACAGCACCATCCATGGCAGCAGCCCGGCCAGCGAGACCAGAATAGCCGTCGTGAAGCTTTGACCGATGGCCGCCCCAAGAACCACCTGAGCCCACTTGCGAACCGGCCGGGGTTCCGGCAGGCCGACACCACAAAGCGCCGCCAGGGCGCTGACCAGCATTGGCCCCAAGATCCATGGCAGCGGCATGCCTAGCTCGACGGACAGATAACCGGTGATCAGCGCAGCAAAAACCCAGGCGACATAGCGCACCGGATGCGGCAGTGTCACGGCATGTACCGGCCGCCGTTGACGTGTAACGTCTGCCCGGTGACGTAATTGTCATATGGATCGGCAAGCGGCAGTACCGCGCGCGCCACATCCTCAGACGTCCCCAGCGGACGACCCTTGCCGACTTCGCTGGCGGTAGGGTTGGACTGCCCTGGCTTACGCACGGTCTGAATGGTGCCCGGGACCACGCAGTTGGCGCGTATTCGCCCGATACCCTCCTCGGCCAAGGCCCGCGTCAGGCCGATCAGACCCGCCTTGGCCGCGATCACGTGCGGACGCTCAACCTTCGGCACATGGGCACTCAGCCCGCCGAGATTGACGATCGCTGCCTGCCGATCGGCCGGCAAGCGGCGAAACAGCTGTTGCGCCGTGAGAAAGGCGCCGGTGAGGACCACGTCGATCACCTGCTGCCACTGCGCACGAGTAATCTCGGTCAGCGAGGCATGCGGACGATTCGCCGCGCCATTGATCAGAATTGTCACCGTCCCTAAACGCGTCTCGGCGTGGTCGAAGATCCGCGCCACCTCGTGTTCGTCGTCGACCGCCGCCAATAACCCGGTAACCCCTGCGCTCTCCCCCCCAAGCTGCGCCAGAGCATCATTGAGTGCCTTCTGATCGTTGCCGCCGACAATGCAGACTCGCGCACCGTGGTACTGCAGCCCTTTGGCGATGGTTAGGCCGATATTGCGCGTGCCGCCAGTGATCACCGCGGTATGTCCACCGAGCTCCAGATTCCAGCTCATGCTGTCGTCTCCTTCTGCCATCGTTCACCAGCACGGCCCGAGGCGAGCATGCCCCGGGCCGTGCAGCGTCACTGAGTGTGACCCGTGGGATCAGGCACTCATCAACTTGGTCAGCTCACGCACCGAAGAGAGGTTCTCGAGGTCGCGAATCGCTTCAATCAGCGCTTCAGTTTTCTCCTTACTCCAGCCGGCAAACTCGGCGCAGCCGCGGAACTTGTCGGCAACTTCGTCGTAGCTCATCGGGTTGGCGGGGCTACCCTTGCCAAAGTCGGCACGCCCCGAGATGGTGCGTCCATCCTTGAGATGGATATCGATGATGGTGGTCATCTTGTCGTAGCCAGCCGCCTCCGCTTCCGGATGCACGCCGAAGTGCACGCGGCCGATCATCTCCTGAACATCAGGGCGGTTGACCACCTCGTCGGTGAACTCCGGCAGCCCTCCGCGGCGCTCCAGCAGCAGGATCGCCATGCAGAACTCCATGGAGAACTTGGCCTGCAGCTCATTGGTCGGGCGGTGGTGGATCAAGGCGTTAGGCATGTTGTGGTTGGTGCCCACGTCGACCCGCTCAACCTCTTCAGGCTTGATGTCGTGCTCGAGGATTATCTCGAGCATCTTGGTCATCCCCGGGTGGGTCAGCGAGCCGGAAGGGTTGGGCTTGATGGAAACGCCCGGATCGAGGAAGGTCCAGGGCTTGCCGAGCTTGCCGGAGATGGCCTCGAGCATGTAACCACCGCCGTGGGCCTGGAAGAAGCCACGCGGCGACTCGAGGATCTTGTCGGTGGCGGTCCAGCCGGCACGCGCGAAGTCGGCGGCCACGACGCCGGATTCCGAAGAACGCCCGGCGTGGAACGGCTTGGTCATGGTCCCGAAGTTCTCGCGCAGCCCGGCCGACTGACTGGCCGCAATGGCCAGGGCACGCAGGGTGGCTGCTTCATCCAGACCATAGAGGCGCGACGCAGCCGAAGCGGCGGCCAGAGTGCCGCAGGTGGCGGTGGCATGGAAGCCGTGCTGGTAATGACGCGGTGAGATGGCCTCGGCGACCTTGGACTCCACCTCGACCCCAAGGTGATAGGCCAACATCAGCTCCTGGCCAGTCATGTCCTGAGTTTCTGCGATTGCCAAGGCCGCCGGCAGACAGGGCGCCGTGGGGTGGGTCAGCAGACCATAGACGCGGTCCGGACCGACCGCCAATTGGGTGTCATCATAGTCGTCGGCGTGGATGCCCACGCCATTGGCAAAAGCGGCGAAGCGCTCCGGCACGCGCATGTCGGTGCCGATCACCGTGGCCTTACCGCTCACCCCCTGCGACTTGAGGTAGTTCTGCACAAGGCGGCCGGACTCGGCGACCGAGCCGGATAGCGCCAGACCGATGCCATCAAGGATGGATTTCTTGCCGACCTCGATCAGCTCGGCGGGCAGAGCCGCATAGTCGGTACCCAGTACGAACTGCGCCACTTCACGAGTCAGCCCCTCTCCATGCGTGGAAGTGATATCGGGGGTGAACTTCTCGATGGCGGCTTGGTTGCTCTCTGACATACCGGCTCCTTGTGATCAATATGAGTGAGGTTGTGAAGGGACGGCTCTCCGCCCCGGCATGAGCTTGCTCATGCCGACTATCAACTATCGATCCTCACCTGTCAACTGTTAACAGTTTTTTGTTTTCTTACACCACCATGGCCAGCCCTTGAATTAAATAGCAGCCACCGATGGCCGTGACGATCCAGCGTGTCCAGATGCGAAAATTGGCATCGGTAAGGCGTTGCAGGATGCGGTTGCCGGCCTGGGTGCCTAGCATCGCAAAGGGGGCAGCCAGCAGGATCATGGTCCACTCACCCTGGCTCAGGCTCAGAGCCGCCCCCAGATAGAACACGATCTTGATGCCGTGCGAGATCACCTGGATCATCGCCTTGGTGGCCACCACCTGGCGCCGATCCATCGAGGTGCGAATGAAGAAGATATCGATCAGCGGACCCGAGAGGCCGACGGCGATGGTCAGGCCGCCGGCCACGAAGCCACAGCCCAGCGCATGGCTGGTTCGCGCCGCATCGAAGTGGAACCATGCCTTGGGCATCCAGACCAGGATCGGCATCAGCCCGACCAACAACGAGACCGTCACGGTATTCGGCGTATAGTTGACCAGCAGCAGGCCAAGTGCCGCCGTTATCACTCCGCAGGTCATCAAGGCCACGATGCGCCATTCAATGAAGTGCCGTGACAGCCAGGCCCGGGAGGCATTGGCAGTCAACTGGATGACCCCATGTACCGCGATCGCCGCCGTTGCCGGAAACAGCAAAAGCAGAAACCATAGCAACACCAACCCCCCAGCCATGCCGAAAATGCCCGACAGTGCCGAGGTCAGAAAGACCACCGCCACGAACAGCACTCCAGAGATCAAGGCCATGGTATCCCTCCCAGGTCCATGTCACCGGCTAGCTCACAAGGAAAGGAGTCAGCCAAGGCGGTTGGCTGACTCGGGTGGCGACCGGCCATGCATGTGCTCAGGCGCTTCAGGCAGTCTTTCGCATCCGGCGTGACAGGGACACAATACCAGGTGCCAGAAGCGAGACGATGATCATCGCCAGCAGGACCATGGAGATCGGGCTCGCGATCAGCGACTCCAGCCCGCCGATACGGGTTGCACGTAGATAGTTGGACTCGAGCATCGGCCCCAGAATGATAGCCAGCATCAGTGCTGGAACGGGGTAGCGATAGGTCCGCAACAGTACGCCGATTAGGCCAAAGATGATCATTAGCAGGATATCAAAGGCCTGGAATCGCCAGGCATAGGCACCAGTAAAGACCAGCACTGAAACAATCGGAACCAGAAGAGCAGTGGGGATGAAGACCACACGCTGCGCGGCTCGACTGAGGATCACCCCAAGCACGCCGATCAGCAAGGAAGCCAGGAACAGCGAAAACAGAATGGTATAGGCCTCGACCTGGAAGGTGCCGAAGAACTGCGGCCCCGGGCGAACCCCATGCAGCACCAAGGCTGCCAGCATGACCAGGGTCGATGCGCTGCCCGGCAAACCGAGTGTCAGCATCGGCACCATGGCGCCAGTGGCTGTGGCATTGTTGGCCGAATCAGTAGCCACTAGTCCCTCGGAATGCCCGGTCCCAAATTTTTCGGGTGTCTTCGACCATTGCCGTGCCTGACCGTAGGCGAGAAAGGAGCCTATCGTAGCACCAGCGCCTGGAATCACACCGACGAAGAATCCCAGAATCGAGGAACGAGCCAGATTTACTTTCTGCTTGATACCATTCTTGAACCCGGAAAGGATCTCCCCCCAGCCTTGGGCATCAGCGCCCTTCTCACTGGAGATAGTTTTCTTGCCCAGCAGCAGCAACAGTTCGGAGAAGCCGAATAACCCAAGCAATACCGGGATCAATGGCATGCCATCGTAGAGGAAGGGGATACCGTAGGTGCCGCGAGGAAAGGCGGCCATCGAGTCGGCACCGATCAGTGAAATCAAGATGCCGAAACCGACCACCAGCAGACCTTTGCTCATGCTATCAGCGGACAGAGTACTGACCACAGTAAGTCCCAGGACCGCTACCATGAACATCTCGGCAGGGCCGAAGCGCAGGGCGAACATTCCCAGTACCGGCGCCAGTATCAACGTCAGAGCCGCCCCCAGAAGAGCGCCTATGGAGGAGGCACCGAGTGATAGGCCCAGGGCGTAGCCAGAGCGCCCGGACTTTGACATGGGATAACCTTCAAGGGTAGTGGCAGCGTTGCCTGGCGTGCCAGGAATATTCATCAGAATCGCTGGAATGGATCCCGCCGCTTGCGCACCAGCGTAGATGGCTGCCATACATACGATGGCGACTACCGGCTCCATCAGCAGCGTGAAGGGCAGCAGAATCGCCATGATATTGGCGTCGTTGAAGCCGGGAATAGCGCCGACGAAAAAGCCCAGAAAAAAACCAACCAACAAGAAGGCAAGGGTATGCGCCTGGAAAAGAGCCATGAGGCCCATGAACATAGCATTGACGTCATACATGGATGAGTCCTGTCGAGGGGAGTGTGCCAGTAGGGTCAGATGCCCAAAGGAGCCGGAACGTTGAAGTCCATGATGCTCGCCAGTAGGTGAAATATGACGCTGGCCAACACTGCCACGCCGACTACCAGTCCGACCCGGGCAACGAGCGGTCGATCTTTCCCCAGCCCTGACAGCGGCAAGGCCAGGCACAAGAAGAGCAGATTAGCGATATTGAATCCCAGTGAGACGAAGGCCGGAAAATATGCCATACCAATCACCGTGAACAGGCAGCGCTGGCGGTTGAGGTCAAACCAGCTGGTAAGATGTTCACGCAGTAAGGGCTCGTGAGTCTGCCGGACACGCTTGGCAAGCAGCAGGACAACATCACGCATGACCACAACGGTAGCCATCACCAGTATGAACAACATCACCACGTTGGGCACCCGCTGAGCGCTGCTCGGCGCATCCTGAATGCTGACCCAGTAAAGGCCCGTCATGAGCAGGATGAAGCAGGGAACCAGCAAGGCACGGGACAAAGCCTGAAATGACATCTTTACTCTCGATCTTCAGGAAAAAGGGGGGCCATGGCGGGCCGGAAGCCGCCATGGCAAGCTCATGACCCAGTAGTCGGCCTTACATCTCGTCCAGGTCGCGCTCCATGGCCGGACGATACTCGTCGAGTAGCGCAATGTACTCCTCGATGAACTGGTTCATACGCTCCGGGCCCCAAACCTCGGCGAAGAAGTGGATATCTTGCTCTTCCGCGGCCTTGCGGAAGGTCTCGGTCTCCAGCGCCGCCACGAATGAATTGGCAAGCCGCTCGAAGACCTCGGGGTGGTCTTGTTTAACCTGGGTGGACACCAAGGCACCGTAGGGCTCTTGGAGGTGGGGCATCTCGAAATCAAGTACGTCATTGGCCGGCGGTGCATCCCACATGCCAGTGGACGGATCACTATCGGCGAAGATGCACAATGCGCGCGTCAATTCCAGGACGTTGCTGGCCGACCAGTAGGGCGCAAGGCACAGGTCGACATGGCCGCCAGCGACGGCATTGCGCGCTTCGGCACCGCCGTCGAAGGGCACCACACGGATGTCGATGCCCGCATGCTCGCGGAAGACCACGGTAGCGGCGTGGGCGGCAGACATCGGGCTCGACACGGAGGCAGTCAGGGTACGACCACTCTCGCGGGCGTCATCCACCAATTCCTGGGCAGTCTGGTAAGGAGAGTCGTTGGGCACCAGCAAGACATTAGGATCCTGGAAATAGGAACCCAGCCAGGCGACCTGATCCAGTGAAAAGGCATCCGCTTGCAGTACGCTAAGCCAGGCGACGTGAGGAGCCGGAGTAAAGAGCACGGTATGGCCATCATGCGTCGCATTGCGCAAGGCGTTCTGTGCAATCAGGGTACCGGCCCCTGGCTGGTGATTCAGACGGAAGGGTTCACTCATCCCGAGCGTTTCTTGCCAAGCCGGCGTGACCAGGCGAACCGAGCGGTCGGTCCCTCCACCGGGGGAGAAGGGGACCAGCACTTCAATACGCCCGCGGGGAAACTCATTGGCAAATACAGGCTTGGTCAGCAGGCTACCTCCGAATGCAACGCCTGCTGCTGCTGCAACTGAGCCTTGCAGGAAACGGCGACGGCTGGTGTTGATGTCATCGATCATGGTCGAGTCCTGTACTTGGAATTGTTAATAAGTTCAGTGTGAAAGAAGCGCTGCCGGTGACCGAGTCACTATCGCGCCCCCCCGGCTCGGGGAGAACCATGACCATGGCCATGACAGCGCTGGCCATGAACTCCACGCTTCACCGCCAAAGACTAGAGCATAAATGAATATTGTCAACAGATGACAGTAGTACTAAGCTCAGGAGTGTATCCCCGATAACAGACAACAGGAGTTCCCATGGCGCCACCCTTGCTCGCGACACAACCTGCCTTCAGCGACCTGGTGGAAGAATTCCGCTCTGGATCCCGGACACCCAGGGAATACGTTGAGTCGTGCATCGAAGCCATAGAGGGACGTGAACCGATAGTGAAGGCCTTCACCTGCCATGATATCGAGCAGGCCCGCAAGCAGGCCGATGCCTCTACCCGCCGTTATGCTGAAGGGCGGCCTCTGTCCCCGATCGATGGCATGCCCATCGGCATCAAGGACATCATCGACACGCGCGATATGCCAACGGAGAGGAACAGCGACATCTTCAGCGCTCACTATCCCATGACCGAAGCGGCTTGCGTGCGCGCCATCAAGCAGGGCGGCGCCTTCCCTCTCGGCAAGACCGTGACCACCGAATTTGCGATTGGTCGCTCTGGCCCCACAGTCAATCCCCATAATCCTGAACATACCCCAGGGGGATCATCATCGGGGTCGGCAGCAGGGGTCGCGGCCGGAATGTTTCCCGCCGGCTTCGGCACCCAGACGCAAGGCTCTATCATTCGTCCTGCCTCATTCTGTGGTGTAGTGGGTTTCAAGCCGACACTGAACGCCCTATCGCTCAATGGGGTACACCCCTTGTCGAAATCACATGACCATCTCGGTACCATCGCCGACAGCGTGGACGATGCATGGTGGCTAGCCAGGTGGGTCTCTGATTGCGCCCCGGAGCAGGGGCATCCGGGCTTGGCGGGCCCCTTGCACGGCCCCGTGGTCCCAGGCAAACCCGCCAACCTGGCCGTGCTGCGCACCAACGGCTTCGAAGACCTGGATGCGGCCAGCCTGAGTGCCTTCGAGCAGCAGCTCGACTTGCTGCGCCGTGACGGCATCACCCTCGTCGAACCCGAGGATGACCCGCTGCTCCAGGCACTGGTAGATGCCCTGCACGATGTACCAGAGCGCTCTCTTGAGCTCCTCGCTTACGAAATGCGCTGGCCCTACCAAGACTATGTGGAAGCGTTTCCTAACAAGGTTGGTGAGCGCATACACGGCCTGATGGAGAGCGCCTCCCACATGACACGCCACCAGTACCGGCGCTTGCTAATCGACCAGCAGCAGTTGCGTGCGCGGTTGCAGGAACTCGCCGGCTATTATGACGCCTTGGTCCTGCCAGCCTCTTCAGGGCCGGCGCCGCATGGATTCGAGTTCACCGGCTCCCGTCGCCTGCTGGTGTACAGCACCTTCATGGGCGCGCCTGCATTCAGCGTTCCCCTGATGAAGGTCGCCGGCATGCCCTTCGGGTTTCAACTCGTGGGCTTCCCCGGGCAGGACTATCCACTGGCTCGACAGGCGCAGTGGCTGACTCGGCACTATCTCTAAACCAACAATCTCTGAGTCACAACCTCGATGCCACAACCCGCGACAGCGTCATGCATAACGGTTCTCGCATGACGCCTTCACACCGGCATCATCCTAAGGAGGAAGGACATTGTTAGGCGGGGTTGCTGATCGTACTCGGCATCATCATCCTGATCTTTGGCACCCAAAAACTGCGCAAGCTCGGCGGCGACCTGGGTGGCGCCGTGAAGGGCTTCAAACAGGCCATGCATGCGACAGACACGAATCTGGGCACCAAGGGTCGTGGGTCCAACCTCACGTCAACTGCAGCAAAACTTGGACACTGACCTGCGGCAGGTAAAGCACGCTGTCGAGCGTATCACCGAGCCCGAGTTGCCCGCCCCACCGAAGCAGCAGCCAAACGCACCGTGTGGCCCAAGTGTCATGGCGGCGGCTGAGGCGTTACCCCCTGCGCGCCACACCAAGGAAACCGCTTCCCGATGCGCGACACCGGCAACGATCCGGATTCCGGCCAGGCCTCGCTGATCGAGCTGCGCACGCGGCTGTTGCGCACGGTGATGGCGATCTTGGTGGCTTCCTCCCCCTCTGCGCCTTCGCCAGCGACATCTAGCTCTTCGTGGCCCAGCCGCTGATCTCTATGCTGCCCGAAGGCTCCCAGATGATCGCCACCGAGGTGGCCTCGCCCTTCCTGGCCCCCCTTCAAGCTGACCCTGGTGGTGGCAGTGTTCATCGCCATCCCCTACGTGCTGCACCAGGCCTGGGCCTTCGTCGCCCCGGGCTCTACGAGGTGGTGAGCCTGTCGAAGAAGCGCCCCTACATCTTCCTAGGCTGCTTCGTGGTGGGAATACTGCTGACCCGCCAGACGTGATCTTCCAGAATCTGCTGGTGGTGCCCATTGTACCTGCTCTACGAGGTGGGCCTGCTGTCCGGGCACCTGTCAAACACCGAAATCTTGGCGAAAACGCTGATGGCAAGCATGCCGATTGAGCACAAGCGCCAAGGGGGCGATATGCTCGACCAATCAGACCTGACAAAGTGAACAGGATCAACCGTCCGAGGCGGCAGAAGCTACCGCTTTAAAAGATCATGGCGGTGACGTTTAGGGTCAGCCCCCGGTCATGTTCATGAAGCGCACCACCTGCACGTCGCCATCGGTGGTGAAGTGGTGACGCTCGGGCTTCTTCTGCATGGCGGCGACAATGGCGGCCTTGAGCCGCTCGAGATCGCCGGGGTAGCGGCGCATCACGGCACGCAGGTCGACCGAGTGTTCGTTGCCCAGGCACAGCAGCAGGCGACCCTCGGCGGTAACGCGTACGCGGTTGCAGGCGGCGCAGAAGTTGTGGCTGTGGGGCGAGATGAAGCCGATACGCGAGTCGCTGTCGTCCATACGGTAGTAGCGCGAAGGGCCCAGGGTGGTCTCGGTGGTGGGCAGCAGCGTGTGGCGCGCCTCGATGGCGGCGCGCACCGTATCGCTTCCACAGAAGGTCTCGCCGCGGTCGTGGCTCATGTTCTGGCCCAGCGGCATCTCTTCGATGAAGCTGATGTCGACGCCTTCGGCGCGGGCGAATTCCACCAGGTCGAGCACTTCGTCGTCGTTGCGCCCCTTGAGGATCACCGCGTTGAGCTTGATGCGCTGGAAGCCGGCTTCCCGGGCGGCGCGGATGCCGTCGATCACCCTGGCGAGATCGCCGGTGCGGGTCAGGGCGCGAAAGCGCTCGGGATCGAGTGAGTCGAGGCTGACGTTGAGCCGCTTGAGCCCGCCCCGGTACAGGGCACGGGCGTGCTTGACCAGCCCGGCGCCGTTGGTGGTCATGCCGAAGTCGCGCAGGCCCGGCAGTGCGCCGAGTTCGGCCACCAGCTCCTCGATGCCACGACGCACCAGCGGCTCGCCGCCGGTGAGGCGGATCTTCTCCACCCCCAGTTCGACGAAGGCTCGCGACAGGGTGGCGATCTCTTCCAGGGTCAACAGCCTGGCCCGAGGCAGGAAGGTCATCTCCTCGGCCATGCAATAAACGCAGCGGAAGTCGCAGCGGTCGGTGACGGAGAGGCGGACATAGCGCACGCTGCGGCCGAAGCCGTCGATCAGGCTCATGCGTTCTCCTCGGCGTTGACTTCTACGTGAGATACGGCATCCATCGGCAGACGGGCGATCAGCTCGCCGACCTGCTCGGCCACCTCGTTGACGGTTTCGTCGTCGTAGCTCTGGCCGCGACGCTTGCGAAAGCCCTGTTCATAAAGCTTGACGTGTTCGCTGGCGCTCACCCCTGCCCGGGCCAGGCAGTGGGTCACGCAGTGCATCTGGCAGCCGTCGATGGCAACGATGGGCCGCCCCGAGCGGGCGATGCGCACCAGGCCCGGCACACCGCCGCCGACGCCGGAGATGCACGACATCTCGGCCACGCCGGTATGGTCGAGCCGCACGGCCACGTCGTTGGCCAGCTGCGCCACGTCGGAGCAGCCTGAGCAGGAGTAGACCAGGGTGCGAGGTTTGTTCGCGGTTCGGGACATGCAGCCCTCCCTTTTTGCCACGCGCGACCCCGCGCCGACGACCTCAGTCGTCGGCCAGCATGGCGTCGCGCAGTTTCTGCTCGTCGAGCACCGTCAGGCGTTGGCGGTCGATGCCGATCACGCCGCCGTCGCGCAGCTTGGCCAACAGCCGCGACAGGGTCTCCGGTGTCATCGCCAGTTGGGCGGCGAGCCAGCGCTTGGGAATCGACAGGCGCACCACCCGCGGGCTCTTGCTGCGCCCCGCCGGCAGCTGACGCAGGATGTAGCTGACCAGCCGCGACATGGCATCGGCCTGGGTCAGCAGGGCCAGATCCTCGAGACGCTCGGTCAGCTCCAGCGCCAGCCGGCTCATGAACTCGGCGCGGCAGGCGGGCTGGCGGTCCATGATCTCGCGACAGTGCTGAGCGGGAATGGCCAGCACGTGGGTGCGGCGCAGCGCCTCGGCGGAGTAGAGATAGACCCCCGCACTGGAGACCATGCTCAGCTCGCCCAGGGTGCCGCCGCGCTCGACGCAGCGAATGGTGGCCAGGCGGCCGTCGCCCGCGCTGCGTGCCAGGCGCACCGCACCGTTGATGACGATGTAGAGCCAGTGCGCCGGCGCGTCCTGACGAAACAGCCATTCGCGGGTCTTCAGCGACTGCAGCTCGGAATCCTGCAGCAGCGCCGTGACCTCTTCTTCGTCGAGTTCGCTCAACCAGGGCACGCCGTTGACCAGCTCGCGCAGCTGCTTGGGCTTGAACAGCAGGTCAGTCGACGAACTGTCCGGCGGGTAAATAGGGATATTCACGACCTTCCTCCACGTCGGTATCGGCGGCCATCATCAGATAGCCGTGCGCCTGGCTGGCGGCATGCAGCATGTGGGAGCCCTGCCCGCCGGCGAGCAAGGCTACCGGATGGTCGCCCTGCCAGTCGAGCGTCACACGCAGCAGTTCGCGCCGCCCTGGACTGCCCCGCCGCGAGAAGCCGGCACGCACACGATAGTGTTGTAGTGGCCCGACGGTGCGGCCCTGGCAGCCCTGAACGAAAGGTCTCGCCAGCAGATGCCAGCCCACCAGGGATGCCACCGGATTGCCCGGCAGGCCCAGCAGCGGCACGCCCTCGGGCGAGCCGTCGTCCAGGTAGCCGAAGGCGAACGGCTTGCCCGGCTTCATCGCCACGCCATGGAACCAGAGCCCACCGAGCTCATCGAGCACGGGCCTGACGTGGTCCTCTTCGCCCACCGACACGCCGCCGGTGCATACCACCAGATTAGCGCCGTCACGGGCGATGGCGAACGCCTCGCGCAAGGCATCGGGATCGTCGGCGATGATGCCGAGATCCAGCACCTCGCAGTCGGCCTGCTCGAGCAGCGCCTTCAGCATCACCCGGTTGCTGTTGTAGACCAGCCCGGGAGCGAATGCCGTGCCCGGCTCGATCAGTTCGTCGCCGGTGGATATCAGCGCCACCTTGAGGCGCGGCAGTACCGGCACCTCGGCGATGCCTTGGCTGGCCAGCAGCGCCAGTGCCGCAGCGTTCAGCGTCCAGCCTGCCGTCAGCAGCGTGTTGCCCTTACGGTACTCCTCCCCGCGGCGGCGAATGTTGGCCCCTGGCTTCGCTTCGCCGACCACGTGCATGCGCCCCGCTTCGTCCAGGCATACCCGCTCCTGGGGCACCACGCAGTCGGCTCCCTCGGGCACCGGCGCGCCGGTGAAGATACGCGCGCAGCCGCCTGCGGGCAGCGGCTCGATGGCCGCACCCGCCGGCACCCGCATGACCACCGGCAGGCCGGCGTCGCTGAGTTCCGCCAGGCGCAGGGCATAACCGTCCATCGCGCTGTTGTCGATGCCGGGCATGTCGAGCCGTGCCGTCAGGTCGCGGGCCAGCACGCGCCCGGCGGCACGCTCCAGCGCCACGGGCTCCTCTCCCCGCACCGGCTCGGCCGCGGCGATCATCCGCGCTCGCGCCACGTCCAAGTCGAGTAATCCTTTGGCAAGCGTGGCACAGCTCATGCGCGCACACCTTGACTGCGGTTAGGTACCGATTCGACGCTGCGCGACTCGCAGCAGCGCTGTTCGGGCAACACCATGGCGACGAAGTTGCACGGCCGGGTGCGGGCATCGAGCTGGCTGGCCAGAATGCCGTCCCACGCCGTGGCGCAGGCCTTGGGCGAGCCGGGCATGGCGAAGATCAGGGTGCGGTTGGCCACGCCGCCCACCGCCCGCGACTGCACGGTGGAGGGGCCGATACTGTCGAACGAGAGCTGGCGGAACAGCTCGCCGTAGCCGTCGATGGCACGGTCGAACAGCGGTGCGAGGGCCTCGGGTGTGGTATCGCGGGCAGTAAAGCCGGTACCGCCGTTGACCAGAATGACCTGCACGTCGTCGCGCACCACCCACTTGGAAACCACCGCACGAATCCGGTAGATGTCGTCGGGCACGATGCGTCGGTCGACCAAAGCATGGCCAGCCTCGGAGAGGCGTTCACTGAGCAGGTCGCCGCTGCCGTCGCGGTCGAAGCCGCGAGTGTCGGACACGGTCAGCACGGCGATACCGAGCGGCACGAAGCGAGCGTTGGCGTGGACGTGGGACATGAATGTTCTCCTCACTGCCGCCATGCAGGCAGCGTATTAAACGTGGAGAAATCGCCGAGCGGGATGAAGCGCAAGGCGCACGGAGCGCAGCACCCGGAGCCTAGTGGGTTCTAGGTGAGGAGTGCGAGCACCGCGCAACGCAGCGATTCGCCCGCGCAGGCATTTCTACTGCATCAAGCTGCCGGCGGCGTTGTCGTCGAGCTCTACCCCTTCGACGCCGATCTCTTCTTCCAGCGCCAGCAGGTAATGACGCAGGGCGCGGCGGGTGGCCTGTTCGCGCAGCGTGTGGCGCACGCGCTCGGCCACCTGTTCGAAGGGCAGGCGCTGGCCGCCCTCGCGCGCGTCGATGCTCACCAGGTGCCAGCCGTAGCGCGAGGCCAGGGGCCGGTCGTGCAGCCCTTCGGGCAGGTGCTGCAGGGCGCGGTCCAGCTCGGCCACGGTCTGCCCCTGCGCCAGCCAGCCCAGCTCGCCGCCCTCGCTCTTCGAGGGGCAGGCGGAGTGACGCATGGCAAACTCGGTGAAGCGCTCGGGGATCGCCTCGAGCTCTTCGAGCAGCGTCTCGCCCAGGCGGTACTGGGCGTCGCGCGCCTCGGCGTCGTCGGGAGCGGCGGCCAGCAGAATATGGCGAACGGCGATGCGGGTCGGCGCACTGAAGCGTTCGGGCTCGGCGTCGAAGAAGCGGCGGCAGGCTTCTTCTTCGGGCTCCGGTACCTGCAGTTCCCGCTCCAGCAGGGTGGCGATGGCGGCATCGTGCTCGCCTTCGTCACGGGAATCTGCGCTCAGCAGACCGAGTTCGACGGCGCGCTGGCGCAGCAGCTCGCGAACCACCAGGGCGCGGGCGGCCGCAAGCTTCGCCTCGTCGGCGGTCGCCGCCGGGTGGTACTGCATCTCGCGGGCGATGCTCTCTTCGTCGATAGCCTTGTCCCCGACCTTGACGGGCGGCGGAGCGTAGCGGCCCGGCAGCTGTGCGATCTCGATCATTTGCATGGTGCTGATCCTCTAATACATGACATAAGCGGCTGTACAAGCTCGGGGCTGTTCCGTCGGCAGGCCTGCGAGGAGGCGCTGTGAACCCATCCCTGGGCGCTACTTTTTCCATCCCTGGAAAAAGACCTCCTCTTCGGCCTGCCCCCGGCGCCCCTCACGGGTGGCACCGAGACTGCGAAGCTGAGCGAGCGCAGCCAGCTTTAACCCCCTAAGCCCGGCGACGCACGATTTGATAGCGCCGAGTCACGTAACCCATCGGCACGCTCCACACGTGAACCAGACGGGTGAAGGGGAAGACCAGAATGATGGTCAGACCCACCAGGATGTGCAGCTTGTAGATCCAGCCCACGCCCTCCAGATAAGCGGCAGCACCGCCCTGGAAGAACACGATGGACTGCGCCCAGCCGGAGAACTGCAGCATCTTGCCGCCGTCCAGGTGGCCCAGGGTGGGCAGGATGGTGAGCAGGCCGAGCGCCACCTGAAGCACCAGCAGGCCGATGATCACGGTGTCCATGGTGCTGGAAGAGGCACGCACCCGCGGGTTGGTCAGGCGCCGATGGAACAGCATGGCGCCACCCACCAGGCACATCACGCCGGCGATACCGCCTACCACCACGGCGATCACCTGCTTGGTGCCGGCACTGATGAAGGGGCTGTAGACCCAGTGCGGCGTGAGCAGGCCGGCCAGGTGGCCGAAGAAGATCACGATGATGCCGATATGGAACAGGTTGCTGGCCATGCGCATGTTCTTCGACGACAGCATCTGGCTGGAGCCGGTCTTCCAGGTGAACTGGCCCTGGTCGTAGCGCAGCAGGCTGCCGATCAGGAAGACGCTGCCGGCGAGGTAGGGGTAGAGCCCGAACAGCAGGGTATCGATGTAGTTCATGACAGGTCTCCGTTAGTGTTTCTTGGCGGCATCGACGGGGTCGAGGATGCGAATCGCATCGCCCTGTACCTGCCGCTTGCGCTCGGCCAGCCGGCGCCCTTCGGCGGACTGCAGCGCGCAGTCCTCGTCGGACTTGGCGGAGAAGCGCACCGCCTCCTCCTCCCATACCGCGTCCAGCGCTTCGGGGGTGTCGTCGCGCTTCTCGCCGGCCACCGCCTGGCGCTGCGCCTCGATGTCCTCTTCGGCATCGATCAGTGCCAGCAGCGCGCGGGTGACCAGGGCCTGGTCGGCGCCGCGCTCTTCCAGGCGTGCGGTGAGCAACGCCAGGATGTGACGGATCTCGCCCAGCCAGCGGCCAATCTCCTCGTCGCTGCGAGTGGAGAGGTACTCCAGGAACAGCGGCAGGTAGTCGGGCAGCTCGCGGGCGTCGAGCTCGAAGCCGGCGGCCTTGTACTCGTCGATCAGGTCGACCATGGCCTGGCCGCGGTCGCGGGATTCGCCGTGCACGTGTTCGAACAGCAGCAGCGAGTGGGCGCGGCCCTTGTCGAACAATGCGACGTACTCGGACTGCAGCTCGAGCAGGTCGGCCTCGGAGATACGTTGGCACCAGCTCATCAGGTCGCCGCGCAGCACCGCCGGCAGGCGGCGCTCGGCGTCGAGCGCCTCGATCAGCTCGCCCACCGCGCCCTGCAGCGCCTCGGTGGGGTAGTCCAGCAGGCGGGCCAGCACGCGCAGGCTGCGCATGCCGACCTCCGGCTGGATCATCGCCTCTTGGGGCATCTGGAGTGCTGCATCAGCCATGGTGAGTCTCCTTGGCGCCGGTCTTCGGGTCGAACACGGTAGCCGGCTTGACCAGCGCGCTGGTCTGCTTGCGGCCGTTGAACAGGCTCGGCTTGCTCTCGCCGTGGCAGCCGTCGCCGAAGCTGAAGCCGCACCCGCCGCGCTCGGGGAACGCTTCGGTGGCCATCTCGCGGTGGCTGGTGGGGATCACGAAGCGATCCTCGTAGTTGGCGATGGCCAGGTAGCGGTACATCTCCTCCACCTGGGCCTCGCTGAGGTCGACGGCGTCGAGCACGGCGGTATCGACCTTGCCTTCGACGTGCTTGTTACGCATGTAGACGCGCATCGCCATCAGCCGCTTGAGCGCCAGCACCACGGGCTCTTCTTCACCGGCGGTGAGCATGTTGGCCAGGTAGCGCACCGGGATGCGCAGCGATTCGATCTTGGGCAGCACGCCGTCGTACTCGACCTTGCCGGCCTCGGCGGCCGACTGGATCGGCGAGAGCGGCGGCACGTACCAGACCATCGGCAGGGTGCGGTACTCGGGGTGCAGCGGCAGCGCCAGCCCCCAGTCCATGGCCATCTTGTAGACCGGGCTCTCCTGAGCGGCCTTGATCACGTTATCCGGAATGCCGTCCTTCCTGGCCTGCTCGATCACCTTCGGATCGTTGGGGTCGAGGAAGATCTCGCACTGGCGGTGGTAGAGGTCGCGTACGTCCGGCGAGCTGGCCACTTCCTCGATGCGGTCGGCATCGTAGAGCAGCACGCCGAGGTAGCGGATACGGCCCACGCAGGTCTCGGAGCACACGGTCGGCATGCCCGACTCGATGCGCGGGTAGCAGAAGATGCACTTCTCGGACTTGCCGGTCTTCCAGTTGTAGTAGATCTTCTTGTACGGGCAGCCGGAGATACACATCCGCCAGCCGCGGCACTTGTCCTGGTCGATCAGGACGATGCCGTCCTCCTCACGCTTGTAGATCGCGCCGCTCGGGCACGAGGCCACGCACGCCGGGTTGAGGCAGTGCTCGCACAGGCGCGGCAGGTACATCATGAAGGTGTTCTCGAACTGGCCGTAGATGTCGGCCTGCACCTGCTCGAAGTTCTTGTCCTTGCGGCGCTTGGCGAACTCGGTGCCGAGGATCTCCTCCCAGTTCGGGCCCCATTCGATCTTCTTCATGCGCTCACCGGAGACCAGCGAACGGGGACGAGCCACCGGCTGATGGTCGCCCTGCTTGGCGGTATGCAGGTGCTGATAGTCGAAGTCGAACGGCTCGTAGTAGTCGTCGATCTCGGGCAGGTCGGGGTTGGCGAAGATGTTCGCCAGCACCCGCCACTTGCCGCCGATGCGCGGCTCGATCTTGCCGTCGCGGCGACGCATCCAGCCGCCCTTCCACTTGTCCTGGTTCTCCCACTCCTTGGGATAGCCGATACCGGGCTTGGTCTCGACGTTGTTGAACCAGGCATATTCCATGCCTTCACGGCTGGTCCAGACGTTCTTGCAGGTGACCGAGCAGGTGTGACAGCCGATGCACTTGTCGAGGTTGAGGACCATGCCTACCTGGGAACGAATCTTCATTTCACGGTCTCCTGCACGCTGTCGTTGCCTTCGCCATCCAGCCAGTCGATCTTCTTCATCTTGCGGATGAGGACGAATTCATCGCGGTTGGAACCAACGGTGCCGTAGTAGTTGAAGCTGTAAGAGAGCTGCGCGTAGCCGCCGATCATGTGGGTCGGCTTCGGGCACACCCGGGTCACGGAGTTGTGCATGCCGCCGCGGGTCTTGGTGACCTCGGAGCCCGGCACGTTCACCTGACGCTCCTGGGCGTGGTACATCATCACCATGCCGTCCTTGACCCGCTGACTGACGATGGCACGAGCGGTGATGGCGCCGTTGGCGTTGAACAGCTCGATCCAGTCGTTGTCCTCGATGCCGATCTCCTGGGCGTCGTTTTCCGACATCCATACCACCGGACCGCCGCGGTTGAGCGTCAGCATCAGCAGGTTGTCGCTGTAGGTGGAGTGGATACCCCACTTCTGGTGCGGGGTGATCCAGTTCAGCGCCTTGGTCGGGTTGCCGTTGTCCTCCGGCATCTGGAAACCGGTAATGGTCTTGGTGTTGATCGGCGGACGATAGGTCAGCAGGCTCTCACCGAAGGCGCGCATCCAGGGGTGATCCTGGTAGAACTGCTGGCGGCCGCTCACGGTGCGCCACGGAATCAGCTCGTGCACGTTGGTGTAGCCGGCGTTGTAGGAGACGTGCTCGTCTTCCAGGCCGGACCAGGTCGGGCTCGAGATGATCTTGCGCGGCTGCGCCACGATGTCGCGGAAGCGGATCTTCTCCTCGTGCTTGGGCGTGGCCAGGTGGGTGTGGTCGCGTCCGGTGATCTTGGACAGTGCATCCCACGCCTTGACCGCCACCGCACCGTTGGTTTCCGGCGCCAGGGTCAGGATCATCTCGGCGGCGTCGATCGCGGTCTCGATCTTCGGCCGGCCCTTGGCGGGACCTTCGCTCTTGCGGTAGTTCAGCTTGCCGAGCAGCTCGACCTCGGACTCGGTGTTCCAGGCGATACCCTTGCCGCCGTTGCCGATGGTCTCGAGCAGCGGGCCCACGGAGGTGAAGCGCTCATAGGTCTCGGGGTAGTTGCGCTTGACCTCGATCAGCGCCGGCATGGTCTTGCCGGGGATCGGCTCGCACTCGCCCTTCTTCCAGTCCTTCACTTCGGGCTGGGCCAGCTCGGCCGGGGAGTCGTGCTGGTGCGGCAGGGTGACCAGATCGGTCTCCTCGCCCAGGTGGCCGACACACACTTCGGAGAACGCCTTGGCGATACCCTTGTAGATGTCCCAGTCGCTGCGCGACTCCCACGCCGGGTCGGTGGCCGCGGTCAGCGGGTGGATGAACGGGTGCATGTCCGAGGTGTTGAGGTCGTTCTTCTCGTACCAGGTGGCCGTCGGCAGCACCACGTCGGAGTAGAGACAGGTGGAGGACATGCGGAAGTCCAGCGTGACCACCAGGTCGAGCTTCCCTTCCGGCGCCTCGTCGTGCCACTTCACCTCTTCCGGCTTCTGGCCGCCCATTTCGCCCAGGTCCTTGCCCTGGATACCGTTACGGGTACCCAGCAGGTACTTGAGCATGTACTCGTGGCCCTTGCCCGAGCTGCCCAGCAGGTTGGAGCGCCACACGAACAGGTTGCGCGGGAAGTTCTGCGGGCTGTCCGGATCCTCGGCGGCGAACGCCAGCTCGCCGCTCTTGAGCTGCTGTACGGCGTAGTCCTTGGTCGACATGCCCGCTTCGGCAGCCGGCTTGGCCAGGCGCAGCGGGTTGGTGCCGAGCTGCGGCGCGGAGGGCAGCCAGCCCATGCGCTCGGAGCGCACGTTGAAGTCGATCAGGCTGCCGGTGTACTTGCTGGCATCGGCCAGCGGCGACAGGATCTCCTTGACCTCGAGCTTCTCGTAGCGCCACTGGGAGGAGTGGTTGTAGAAGAAGGAGGTGGAGTTCATGTGGCGCGGCGGACGCTGCCAGTCGAGGCCGAAGGCCAGCGGAGTCCAGCCGGTCTGCGGGCGCAGCTTCTCCTGACCCACGTAGTGAGCCCAGCCGCCGCCGCTCTGGCCAATACAGCCGCACATGACCAGCATGTTGATCAGGCCGCGGTAGTTCATGTCCATGTGGTACCAGTGGTTCATCGCGGCACCCACGATGACCATGGAGCGACCCTGGGTCTTGTCGGCGTTGTCGGCGAACTCACGGGCGATGCGGGCGACCTGCTCGGCGGGCACGCCGGTGATCTTCTCCTGCCAGGCCGGGGTGTAGGGGCGGATCTGGTCGTAGGAGGTGGCGCCGTCGTCTTCACCGAAGCCGCGGTCGATGCCGTAGTTGGCGCACATCAGGTCGAACACGGTGACGGCGAGAATGTCAGTGCCGTCGGCCTTCTTCAGGCGCTTGGCGGGCAGGCTGTGGAACAGCAGCTCGTTGCCGGCCACGTGGTCGAAGTGCTCGTGGGCGATGCCGCCGAAGTAGGGGAACGCCACCTTGGCCACGTCGTCGTGGTTCTCGGCCAGGGTCAGCAGCGGCTTGATCTCGGTGCCGCTGGCATCGCGCTCCTCGAGGTTCCACTTGCCTTGGTTCTCTTCTTTTTCACCCCAGCGGAAGCCGATGGAGCCATTGGGCACGACGAGACGGTCGGACAGCTCGTCCCAGGCCACGGTCTTCCACTCGGGGTTGTTCTCCTGGCCCATGGCGCCTTCGAAGTCGCTGGCGCGCAGCTGCTTGCCGGGCACGAAGCTGCCGTCCTCGCGGGCTTCGAGCTCGACCAGGAAAGGCATGTCGGAGTACTTGCGCACGTACTCGGTGAAGTAGGCGCTGGGCTTGTCGAGGTGGAACTCCTTGAGGATCACGTGACCCATGGCCATGCCCAGGGCGGCGTCGGTGCCCTGCTTGACCGACAGCCACTCGTCGGTGAGCTTGGAGACCTCGGCGTAGTCCGGGGTGATGGAGACGGTCTTGGTGCCCTTGTAGCGCACTTCGGTGAAGAAGTGGGCGTCCGGGGTGCGGGTCTGGGGCACGTTGGAACCCCAGGCGATGATATAGCCGGAGTTGTACCAGTCGGCCGATTCGGGCACGTCGGTCTGCTCGCCCCAGGTCTGCGGGCTGGCCGGCGGCAGGTCGCAGTACCAGTCGTAGAAGCTCATGCACACGCCGCCGATCAGCGACAGGTAGCGGCTGCCCGCGGCGTAGCTGACCATCGACATGGCGGGGATCGGCGAGAAGCCGATGATACGGTCGGGGCCGAACTGCTTGGCGGTGTAGACGTTGGAGGCGGCGATCAGCTCGTTGAGTTCGTCCCAGTTTGCGCGTACGAAGCCACCCATGCCGCGAGCGCGCTTGTACTGCTTGGTTTTGGCCGGGTCGGAAACGATGGAGGCCCAGGCATCGACCGGATCGCCGTGCTGCTGCTTGGCCTCGCGCCACAGCTTGAGCAGCGGCTTGCGGATCAGCGGGTACTTGAGGCGGTTGGCGCTGTACATGTACCAGGAGTAGCTGGCACCGCGCGGGCAGCCCCGCGGCTCATGGTTGGGCAGATCCGGACGGGTGCGCGGATAGTCGGTCTGCTGGGTTTCCCAGGTGACCAGGCCGTTCTTGACGTAGATCTTCCAGCTGCAGGAGCCGGTGCAGTTCACGCCGTGGGTGGAACGCACGACCTTGTCGTGCTGCCAGCGCTGACGGTAGCCGTCTTCCCAGCCACGCGACTCCTCGCGGGTCTCGCCATGGTCGTTGGCGAAGGGCTCGCGGGCCTTGCGGAAGAAATTCAGCCGATCTAAGAAGTGACTCATGGTCGATCTCCAGGCTTCTTGAAGTGTTGCGTGGCACCCGGGCCACCCCGCCTGCCGTGTCGTGCGACGTGATCCACACGACCGCCGGGGCAGGTTCTTGAAGCGAAGTCTGGAGCATTGAAAAGCGGATTACTGCCAGGTTACCTCCATATACACCCCGTCTACCTACAAGGTGATAGACGGCCCGGTGAAAGGGGGTTAGTCCGCCTGGCGGGGCGACTCGCGACAACTCCGCGGCGCTCGGCGTCAACTCCCGTCCTTCCCGCCGCGCCACACTGCTCCTCGTCGATCCCCCGTGCGAGGAGCCCCCATGAACCGCAACGTCATCCTGACCTGTGCCGTCACCGGCGCCGGCGACACCGTCGCCAAGAGCCCCCATGTGCCCGTCACGCCCAAGCAGATCGCCGAGGCCGCCATTGAGGCCGCCAAGGCCGGCGCCAGCGTAGCGCACCTGCATGTGCGCGACCCCGAGACTGGCGCCATCAGCCACTCCCTGGACCACTTCCGCGAAGTGGTCGAGCGTATTCGCGAGGCGGACACCGATATCGTCATCAACCTCACCGCCGGCGGCGGCGGCGATTGGATCCCCGATGCTGCCGACCCCACCCGCGGCGGCCCAGGCACCGACATCCAGACCCCGGCCGAGCGACACGCCCCGGTGGGCGAGCTCTTGCCCGAGCTGTGCACCCTGGACTGCGGCAGCCTCAACTTCGGCGACATGGTCTATGTGAATCCCGCCGACTGGCTGCGCGAACACGCCCGCCTGGTGCAAGCCGCCGGGGTCAAGCCGGAGCTGGAGTGCTTCGATCTGGGCCATGTGTGGTTCGCCCGCCAGCTGCAGCAGGAGGGACTGCTCGACGGCGACCCGCTGTTCCAGCTCTGCCTGGGTATTCCCTGGGGCGCCGAGGCGGATACCGAGACCATGCTGGCCATGCGCAACAAGCTGCCGGCGAACGCCAACTGGGCGGCCTTCGGCATCGGCCGCCAGCAGATGCCCATGGTGGCCCAGGCGGTGCTGCTGGGCGGCCATGCCCGGGTCGGCCTGGAGGACAACCTCTATCTGGAGAAGGGGGTGCTGGCCACCAACGGCCAACTGGTGGAGCGCGCCCGCACCCTGATCGAGAACCTCGGCGACCGGGTGATGACGCCTGCCGAGACCCGCGCCCATCTGGGACTGCGCGATCCGCATAGCGGCCGCATCGTTGAGAAAGTTGCGGGGGGTGTCGCATGAGTCAGCGTCTCGCCGTGATCGGCACCGGGGTGATCGGCAACGGCTGGATCGCCCGCGCCCTGGCCCAAGGGTGGGAGGTGGTGGCCTTCGACCCGGCCCCCGATGCCCCCGCGCGCACCCGGGCCTTCGTCGACAACGCCTGGCCAGCCCTCGAACGACTGGGCCTGGCCAAGGGCGCCAGCCCCGCGCGGCTCTCCTTCGCGGAGAGCCTGGAGATCGCCGTCGAAGGCACCACCCTGATCCAGGAGAACGTCCCCGAGCGCCTCGAGCTCAAGCGCGAGATCCTCGCCGCCCTGGACGCCGCGGCGGCGCCCGAGGTGCTGATCGGTTCATCGACGTCCGGCTTCAAGCCCAGCGACCTGCAGCGTGACTGCACCCGAGCCCCGGGACGGGTGATCGTCGCCCACCCCTTCAACCCTGTCTATCTGCTGCCGCTGGTGGAACTGGTGGGCGGCGCGGCCACCGAGCCCGAGCAGCTCGATGCGGCCCGAACGCTCTATCGGGAACTCGAGATGCGCCCGCTGGTGGTGCGCCGCGAGATCGAGGGGCACCTCGCCGACCGCCTGATGGAGGCGCTGTGGCGCGAGGCTCTGCACCTGGTCAACGACGGCGTGGCCACCACCGAGGAGATAGACGCCGCCGTGGTCTACGGCTGCGGCCTGCGCTGGTCGCTGATGGGCACCTTCCTCACCTTCCACCTGGCCGGTGGCGAAGCCGGCATGCGCCATATGCTCGAGCAGTTCGGTCCGGCCCTGAAGCTGCCCTGGACCAAGCTCGAGGCCCCCGAGCTCAGCGACGAGCTGATCGACAAGGTGGTCGAAGGCTGCGAGTACCAGGCCGCCGGCCGCCCGGTAAGCGAACTCGACCGTCGCCGCGACGACTTCCTGGTGGAGCTGCTCGGACTGGCGCAGAAATACTGGCCGGAAGCCGAAGGCCTGGAGGGGCGCATCTGATGCAGATTCTGGAAACCCGCGTCGCCCCGGCGTGGGTCGACTACAACGGCCATATGAACGATGCCGAATACGCCAGGGTCTTCTCCCTGGCGGTGGAGACGCTGATGGATCATATCGGCCTGGACGCCGCCGGCCGCGATCGCCACCGCTATACGCTCTACACCCTGGAAACCCATCTCTGCTATCGCCGCGAGGCCCACGAGGACCAGCCTCTGCGAGTCGCGCTGACCCTGCTCGACCGCGACGCCAAGCGGCTGCATGTCTTCTTCGAGATGCAGGACACCAAAGGCAACCTGCTGGCCACCAGCGAGCAGATGCTGATGGGCGTGAGCCGCGAGAGCAGCCGCCCCGACGCCTTCCCTCCCGCCGTGGCCGAGACCATCGCCGCGCTGCCCCAGGCCAAGCCCGGTGCCTGGCCGGCGCTCGCCGGGCGCACCATCAGCATAAGGCGCTGAGCGGATGGATATCGAGGCCTTTATCCGGCGCTTCGCCGCAGGATTGAGCGATCTGGAGGGCGTGCCCCTGGCAGTGGCGCGCCCGCGCTACGAGGCCCTCTGCGCCAGCTTCGCCCCACCCGATCCAGCGGGAATGCGGGTCGAGGACAGCGCCCTCGGCGGCGTGGCGGTACGTCGTTTTCTGCCCGATAGCGCCAAGCCCGGTACGGTACTCTTTGTGCACGGCGGCGGCTTTACCCTCGGCTCGGTGACGAGCCACCACGGGGTAGCGGCAAGCCTCGCCCAATCCCTGGGCCGCAAAGTGGTCAGCGTCGACTATCGCCTGGCCCCGGAGGCCGACTACGCGGCCATGCTCGCCGACTGCCGGGCGGTGACCAAAGCCATCACCCCCATCGCCCTGGTGGGCGATAGTGCCGGCGGCCGGCTGGTACTGGACCTGGCCGGGACTTGGACCCAGAACCGGGCGGACACCGTGCCGCCCCTGGGACTGATCTATCCCCCACTGGGCGCCCCCGATGCGGCCGAGCCGGGCCCGGATGCCCCGCTGCTGTCCCGGGCCGAGGTCCGCCAGTTGGGCCAGTGGGTGGCCCCCCTGCCACTCTCCCCGGCCATGCCCCCGGCGTCCCTGGTCGAGGTGCTGGCGGTGGAGCACGACCCTCTGACCCGTCCCCTCGAAGCCGCCGTGGCCGCCTGGCGCCGCCAGGGCGCCCGGGTCGGCTATCGCTGCGCGCCCGGCATGGTGCACGCCGCCCTCCACGCTCAGGCCCACCTCCCCGCCATGGGCAAGGCCTGGCAGGCGTTCTGTCGGGCCCTGGCCGGCCATCTGGCATAAGTGCCTCAGACCTGCGGCTCGTGGCGATTTCGCTTCGCCTGGTGACAAGTCTGGCGGCTCAGGTCCCCATAAGCTGAAGCGACAACAACAGCAAACACGGGCCCTGCCATGAAACACGATTATCTGACCACCCTCGCCTCGGTACTCACCGTCGGCGTCCTGCTCGGCGCCATCACCCTCTTCCCCGCCCAGTTCGAGGTCGGCCTAGAGCTGGCCAAGACCCAGGTGATCGGCAACTTCGGCTTCCTCTTCACCTACCCGGCCTTCGCCGCCTCGCTGTTCTTCCTGGTGGCCGCCGTCACTCCCCTGGGCCGCCTGCGCTTCGGCGAGGGGCCTCCGGAGTTCTCCACCCCCAGCTGGCTGGGCATGCTGTTCTCCACCGGCATGGGCATCGCCCTGCTCACCTGGGGCGTCAGCGAGCCGCGCTACCACGTCGAGGCGGGCATGAGTTCCCACGAGGCGCTGCTCACCGCCTTCAACCACTGGGGCCTCCTGGCCTGGGTCGGCTACCTGGGGGTGGGGGTGATGTTCGCTCACGCGCTCTACAACCTGAATATCACCAAGCCCGCCGAGCGCCTGCTGGGGAATGGCTTCCTCAGCCGCCTCAACCTGGTGAGCCTGGTGGTGGCCACGGTGATCGGCCTGTCGCTGACCTTCTCCTACGCCAGCACGCCGCTGCGCCAGGCGCTGGCCGACGGGCTCGGCCTGGAGGTGAGCAACGCCGCCATGATCCTGACCCTGGCCGCCTTCGCCATCCTCTCCTCGGTCTCGGGGCTCCAGCGCGGCATCAAGTGGCTGAGCAACTACAACAGCGTCTTCGCCCTGACACTGATGCTGGCGGTCTTCGTGCTCACCTTCCCCGCGGAGATCCTCAAGCAGTTCATCCTGCTGCTGCCGGAGTATCTGGTGCGCTATCCGGCCATGGCCACCGATATCGGCCTCGGTGACCCCGAGCGCAAGGCCTGGCTGGCCGACTGGCTCTATGCCTTCGAGGCCTCCTGGTACGGCTGGTTCATCTTCACCGGGGTCTTCATCGCGCGCATCTCCAAGGGCCGCACCCTGCGCGAGCTGGTGCTGGGCATCCTGATCGTGCCCACCCTGCTGACCTGCTTCTGGTTCGTCACCTTCGGCTTGGCCGGGCTCGAGGCCGACGTCGAGGACGTCTTCCAACTGGTGCGCGGCCTCGACACCAGCGGGATCCTGTCGCTGGTGCTACTGCTCAATATCCTGCTGTTCTTCGTTACCAGCGCCGACTCGGCGGGCCTGGTGTGCGAGATGCTCACCGCCAAGCGCACGCGAATCTTCTGGATCCTGGCCATGGCTACCCTGGCCATCGTCATCGGCTGGCTGGGCGGCGACGTCTACCGGGTGATCCTGACCCTGATCTCGGTCACTGCCATTCCGGTGGCGATCGGCATCTTCGCCCTCACCTTCGGCTTCCTGCGCCGCGTGCTGCCGAGGCGCGCGGCCGGCCTCGAGCAGTCGCGGGACTAGTCGTGGGCGGGCTTGCTAGCCAGGACCTGCCACAAGAAGGTGGCCGAGATGCGCAGCGGCTCGCCAAGCTCCAATCTACCCCGTCGCCCGCCGCGCCTGGCGCGGCGAGTGCCCATACTGAACGCGGAAAGCACGGGAGAAGCTGGAGCCGGAGGTGAAGCCACAGGCCAGGCCCACCGTGAGCACGTCCATATCGGTCTCGGTGAGCAGATGCCGGGCCCGCTCCAGGCGCAGCTGCAGGTACCACTGGCGGGGTGAGGTATCGAGCTGCTGCTCGAAGAGCCGCTGAAGCTGGCGCGGCGAGACGCCGCTACGGCGGGCTACCTCGGCGAGCGACAGTGGCTCTTCCAGATGCTGCTCCATCAGTGCCACCGCCTCCACCAGGCGACGGTTATGGGTGCCGAGGCGGCGCGCCAAAGTCATGCGCTGCTGGTCGCGGCGGCTGCGCAGTCGTTCATGGATCAATTGCTCGGAGACGTCGATGGCCAGCCGTGCGCCATGGCGCCGGGAGATCACCTCCAGAGACAGGTCCATGGCCGCCGCGCCGCCGGCGCAGGAGAAGCGGCGCTCACGGATCTCGAACAGCTCGTCAGTGGTCTCGATGGTGGGGAAGCGCTCGCGGAAGGCGGGCAGGCTCTCCCAGTGCAAGGTCACCCGCTCACCCTTCAAGAGGCCCGCCGCGGCTAGCAGGAAGCAGCCGGTGTCGAGCCCCCCCAGGGCACAGCCGGCCTGGTCGAGGCGGTGCAGCCAGGCCATTAGCGGCCGGCTCAGGTGCGCCTCCGGCTCGAAACCGCTGCACACCGCCAGGGCGGGCAGCCGCTTCACCTCGGCGATGGCCTGATCGGCGAGCAAGGTCATGCCGTTAGAGGCGGTGACCGGCCCGCCGTCCTCGCTGATCAGAGTCCAGTTGAACAGCGGCCGGCCACTGATGCGATTGGCGATGCGTAGCGGCTCCACCGCCGAGAAGAAGGCCATCATCGAGAAGCCGGGCAGCAGCAGGAAGCCGACGCTCTCGGGCAACGGCCCGCAATAGTCCAGGCGCATGGGCGACTCCTCTCGGCGCGCGTTTCCCGGCAGCATCGCCTGGCGGCGAGGCGCTGACCATGCGCAATACGTCATACCTTGTGCATAAGCCGCCAGACCTGAGGTGATAGACGGCCCGGTGAAAGGGGGTTAGTCCGCCTGGGTGGGGGTGGAAGAAGCCGACCTGGAGCGGGAGCGAGTGCCATCCCACAGCATCACCAGCATGCACACCGCCAGCGCGGCGTAGAGGAACATGAAGCCGGCGGTGCGCACACCGATCCACTCGTTGCCGAGCACGAACATCAGCGGCAGCACCGCGGCGAACAGCCCGCCCAGGGCCAGCGCCAGCCCGCCCGAGCGCACCATGTCGTCGCCGTACTCGCGGTGAAGCAGGCACATCAGGCTACCCTTGCCGATACCCATGGCCAGCCCCATGACGGCCAGCAGCGCGGTGAAGCCGTAAAGCGGCATCGAGAAGTGCAGGGTGAGGTCGCCATGTACGCCGTGGATCTGCATGGTGAAGTCGGGATAGGAGAGCAGGAACAGGCACACCATGACGCAGGCGCTGACCCACCAGCGCAGGTCGCGGAAGTCGCGCCGATCGGCCAGCGCGCCGCCGGCGATCTGCCCCACCCCGCCCGGCAGCGTGAAGGTCAGCGCCCACAGCGCGGCCAGCTTGAGCGAAAGCTGATACTGCGCCGCCAGATACCCCGGCAGCCACAGCGCCAGCGCCACGAAGGCGCCGTAGAAGAAGCTGTAGTAGAGCGCCAGGCGGCACACCGCCGGCGGCGGCAGCCAGCGCCGGCGCACCCGAACGTGCTCGGGCGGGGGCGCGAACTCATCGAGTGCTTCGGCCGACAGGGAGTCCTTTCTCGGCGCATCCTCGGCGAACACCCACAGCAACAGCGCCACCAGCAGCACCGGCAGCAGGTAGAGCTTGGGCGCCATGGGCCAGCCGTAGGCCTGGCTGATCAAGGGCAACAGAAAATAGGTCAGTCCCGCCCCCAGCATGCCGGCACCGTAGAGCCCCAGGGCCAGGCCGGCATGACGACGCGGGCACAGCGCCGCCACGTAGACCAGCCCGGCAGCCAGCGAGCCGGCCCCCAGCCCCAGCCCGGCACCGGCCAGCAGAAACTCCAGGTAAGCGTCGGAGTAGGCAATCGCCCACAGGAAGGGGCAGATCAGCAGCAGACAGCCGATCATCACCCGCCGGCCGCCCACACGACGCGCCAGCACCGCCATGGGCAGCGCCGACAGCGCACCGGTGAACATCGGCATGGCCAGCAGCAGGGCAAACTGCACTTCACCGAAGTGCAGCACGCGCTTCAGCTCGACGCCCAGCACGGCGAAGATGGTCCAGCTGGCGAACACCAGCGCAAAGGCCAGCGGCGACAACAGCACGACCACCAGCGAACGGTAGTCGACCTGCGCGCCCAGCGGCGGGGCTTTCACGGCAGGCTGCATGAACGGTTTGTCTCATGGAGTGGTCGAAGAGATTCTCGTTTGCGCCCCCCGCCAGGTCAAAAGGGCAAGCGAGGTACCTCTTTGGTGGCAGAACACCGCATCGGTCGGTAGGATGCGCCGCCAGCCCTTGGGGTTTAATGTCGCTGAGGAGTTATAGTGTCGACATGCCCCGCGCCTTTCTGGAGACGCCCGCCGTCAATGAAACTGCTGCAACGTTCCCTCGTGGCCCGTATCGTCGCTTCGCTGCTGGCGATCAGCGCCATGGCCCTTATCAGCATCGTGGTGACCATGGCCGTGGCCGGTGGCAGCCGGGGCGATGCCGCGGCGATCAACGTCGCCGGCTCGCTGCGCATGAACACCTACCAGATCGTGGCCGCCCTGCAGCGTTACGAACGCATCCCCTCGCTGGAGCATCAGGCCGAGGTGCACGTGCTCAAGCGGCGCTTCGAAGAGCGCCTGGCCAGCGACGAGCTGACCGGGGCGATTCCGGTTTCCGAAGCCCATGAGTTGCGTCGCCAGTACCGCCTGATCCTCGGCCGCTGGCACAACGAACTCGCCCCCCAGGTGAGCGAGGCGGTGGCCAGCCAATACGTGCGCATCGATCCGCTCAACCGCACCCTGGATGGCCTGGTGGGCGACATCGACACCATGGTCAAGCAGCTCGAGCAAAACACGGAAGCCAAGATCCGCCTGCTCAGTGCGCTGCAGATCCTGTTCCTGGGCCTGACGGCGGTGGTGGTAGCCATCGCGCTCTACGACATCCGCCACAACCTGGTGTCGCCGCTGCGCCAGCTGATGGTGCTGGCCCGCGAAGCCGCGCGCCGCAATTTCTCGCTGCGTACCCAGCTCAAGGGCAGCGACGAGCTGGCCATGCTCGGCAAGACCTTCGACACCATGTCCGAGGAGCTGGGCACCAGCTATGCCGAGCTCGAAGCAAGAATCAAGCGCAAGACCCGTGAGCTCGAGCGCAGCAGCCAGGTCATGCAGGTGCTCCACGACGGCAGCCGCTCGCTCTACGGCGGCGGCAACGACCTGTGCACCAGCGCCGCGCCCATGCTGCGCCGGGTGGCGGAACTGCTCGACATCGGCCCCATCCGGCTGTCGCTCAACGACCCTCACGACGATCGCCAGATTCCCGTTCTCGCCACTCACGCCGCGCGACGTCCGGACTTTTGCCGCGACCACGACTGCCACGCCTGCCTGATCTCCCCGCGCCCTCTGCGTCTATCCGATACCGAAGAGGGCGACTGCGTGCTGCTGCCGGTGAGCGTGGGCGACGAGATGCTCGGCACCCTGGAAGTCTGGCACCCCAAGGACGAGCGCCTCTCCGACGGCGTGCGGCGACTGCTCAATGCCCTGGCCGACCAACTGGCCACGGCGGTGTACCTGCAACGACGCATCGAAGAGGAGCAGCAGGTCTCGCTGATGAGCGAGCGCACCATCATCGCCCGCGAACTGCACGACTCCCTGGCCCAGTCGCTCTCCTACCTCAAGATGCAGGTGGCGCGGCTGGAGCGCATGCAGGCCAAGGATGCCCCCAAGGAGATGCAGGCAGCGGTGTTCGACGAGCTGCGCACCGGACTCAACAGCGCCTACCGCCAGCTGCGCGAGCTGCTCACCACCTTCCGCCTCAAGCTGGAGGGGCCCGGCCTGCAGTCGGCGCTGCAGCAGACCACCGAAGAGTTCTCCGAGCGCATGGGCGCCCCGGTGGAGCTGCACTTCGACGTGCCGCCGCATTTGCTCAACCCCAATGAAGAGATTCACGTGCTGCAGATCGCCCGCGAGGCGCTGAGCAACACGCACAAGCATGCCCAGGCGCACTGGGCCGCCGTCACGGTGAAATTCCACCATGCGCGTATCGTGCTGCGCATCGAGGATGACGGCGTGGGCCTCGAGAACGACGACTCGCCGCCCATGCACTATGGTCTGGTCATCATGCGCGACCGCGCCCACACCCTGAGTGGGGAGCTCAAGCTCTCCAATCGGGCCGAGGGCGGCACCTGTGTGGAAGTGGTCTTCACGCCCCAGACGGCGCGCCTGATCACCCGCCAGCCGGCCATCGAACCCACCCTTCACGACCAAGGAAACTGAGACCCATGGGCCAGTCAGTCAACGAGACCCCCGCCAGTATCCTGATCATCGACGACCACCCTCTGCTGCGCCGCGGCGTGGCTCAGCTGCTGGAGCTGGAGGACGACCTCGAACTGGTCGGCGACACCGGCGAACCACAGCAGGGCGTGGGCCTGGCCGCCGAGCTCGACCCCGACATGATCCTGCTCGACCTCAACATGCCGGGCATGGACGGTATCCAGACGCTCAAGGCGCTGCGCGACTCGGGCTATGCCGGGCGCATCGTGATGTTTACCGTCTCCGATCACGAGGATGACCTGGTGGCGGCCCTGCGCGGCGGCGCCGACGGCTACCTGCTGAAGGACATGGAGCCCGAGGAGATGGTGCGCCAGCTGCGCCAGGCGGCGCTGGGACGCATGGTGGTGAGCGAAAGCCTCACCGCACTGCTGGCCGAGGCGCTGCGCAACCAGCGTACGGCGCCGGCCACCCCGGACATCCACAGCCTGACCCAGCGCGAGCGCGAGATCCTGCGTGAGCTGGCCAGCGGTCTCTCGAACAAGCTCATTGCGCGCAAGCTCGACATCTCCGAGGGCACGGTGAAGGTGCACGTGAAACACCTGCTGAAGAAGCTCAATCTGCGCTCGCGGGTGGAAGCGGCGGTTTGGGCCGTGCAAGAAGGCATCGATAGATAGAAAGGCTCACTTCACTGCTGCGCTCGATATCCCGCCCGCCGGCGATGCTCACAATCCTCATTGAGCACCAGTCAACTCCGGTTGCTGCGCTTCGGCGGCGGACGGCCTCTCTTCGCTCGCGACGTGAAGAGAGCTTTCTACGCCAGCCGGGGGGATACCCCGGTTCTGTGTGGATACCTCCAAAGACTTCCAGGCGCCGACAAGGCGCCTTTTTCTTGCCTCGGTGCTTTTTCCTTCGTCACAAAAACAATGACTTAGCCAAATACCCCTGCTACCTCTCAAGAGGTATTTCCCTGATTTTGCGGCATTTTCGGCCGGTTTCGCCGTTCTTTTCCCAGGCGTATCTTTGCCTCAACCGAGCCTGAATTGATCCCGGTCAGGACGGATGTCGCAAGGCGGGATCAGTGGAAACTCAAGGGGAAAACGTCATGGCTAAATCGAGCGCCGATATCGGCAAGCTCGGCGCCGGCAGACCGAAGAATGCCGACATCGAGCACTGGGATATCGAAAACGAACAGTTCTGGGAGCAGGAGGGCAAGCGAGTCGCCTCCCGTAACCTGTGGATCTCCATCCCCAGCCTGCTGATGGGCTTCGCGGTATGGATGATGTGGGGAATGATCACCACCCAGATGCAGAACCTGGGCTTCCCCTTCGCCGTCGATCAGCTCTTCATGCTGACCGCCATTGCCGGCCTCTCCGGGGCCACCCTGCGCATTCCCGCCTCGTTCATGATCCGCATCGCCGGCGGGCGCAATGCCGTATTCTTCACCACCGCCCTGCTGATGATCCCCGCCTTCGGCACCGGCGCCGCGCTGATGAACCCCGACACACCGTTCTGGGTGTTCCAGGTCCTGGCGCTGCTCTCGGGCATCGGCGGCGGTAACTTCGCCGCCTCGATGAGCAACATCTCGACCTTCTTCCCCAAGAAGAAGCAGGGCTACGCCCTGGGCATGAACGCCGGCCTGGGCAACTTCGGCGTCACCACCATGCAGATCCTGATCCCGCTGGTGATGACCGTGGGCATCTTCGGCGCCATTGCCGGCGGCTCCATGGAGCTTACGAGCGCCAGCGGCACGCTGATCGGCCGCATCGAGGCGGGCACGCCGACCTGGATCCAGAACGCCGGCTTCATCTGGCTGGTGTTCCTGGTGCCGCTGGCCTTCCTCGGCTGGTTCGGCATGAACAACCTGCGTCCCATCACGCCCAACCCGGGCACGCCGATGCAGGCCTTCGGCAAGATCCTCGGCCTCTACGGCGTGGGCGTCATCGCTACCGTGGTGGGTATCGTCACCCTGCAGTGGTTGGGCATGTGGGTCGCCCTGCCGGTCACCATTCTGCTGACCCTGGGGCTGATGCGCCTGATCCCCGGTGAGATCAAGCCCAACATCCAGAAGCAGTTCGCCATCTTCTCGAACAAGCACACCTGGTCGATGACGGTGCTCTACATCCTGACCTTCGGCTCGTTCATCGGCTTCTCCGCCGCGCTGCCGCTCTCGATCAACGTCATCTTCGGCAACATGATGGAAGTGGCCGCCGACGGCAGCGTGACCCGCGTGGTCAACCCCAACGGCCCCAGCGCCCTGACCTGGGCCTGGATCGGGCCCTTCGTCGGCGCCCTGATCCGCCCCTTCGGCGGCTGGGTCTCCGACAAGGTGGGCGGCTCCATCGTCACCCAGGTGATCTCGGTGGTCATGGTGGTGGCCTCGGCGGTGACCGGCTACGTGATGATGCTGGCCTACAACTCCACCGACCCCAACAGCTACTTCGCCCTGTTCATGCTGCTGTTCGTGATCCTGTTCGCCGCCAGCGGCATCGGCAACGGCTCCACCTTCCGCAGCATCGGCGTGATCTTCAACGCCCAGCAGAAGGGCCCGGTACTGGGCTGGACCTCCGCCGTGGCCGCCTACGGCGCCTTCATCGCCCCGGTGGTGATGGGTGGCCAGATCCGTGCCGGCACCCCCGAACTCGCCATGTACGGCTTCGCGATCTTCTACGCGGTGTGCCTGCTGATCAACTGGTGGTTCTACCTGCGCCCCGGCGCCGAGATCAAGAATCCCTGAAATGCCGTCCGTGCTCCGGCTGCACGCCGGAGCACACCCCTTACCCTTGCCTTCTTCGGAGGGATGTCATGAAAGTCATGATCGCTTATGACGGCTCACGCAACGCCAAGCTGGCCCTGGCACAAACCGTCAGCCTGTTTCGCTGCAACGCCCCCACGCTGATCCTGGTCGGCGTGGCGGAAAATCCCGGCGACTCCACCGATGCCAACGAGGAACTGTTCCAGCAGGAGTACGAGGAGCTCAAGGCCGCGCTCAAGGAGGGAGCCGACTTCGCCCATCAGGAAGGCTTCGAGGTCGACTGGGTGCTGGCCGAGGGCGACGCCCGCAAGATGCTGCTGCAAGCCACCAAGAAGCACACTCCCGACATGCTGGTCATCGCCCGCCACAGCAGCAAACCCGACGGCGGCATCATCGCCCAGTCGCTGAGCTACTTCGTCGACGAACTCGACTACATGACCTTCGGCAAGGTCAGCTCGTTTCTCGCCCGGCGCGTCGAATGTCCGCTCCTGATCCTGCCCAGCCCGTGACGGCGATCCCGTCATACGTGGCCAATTTCGCTTTCACTTCAGGATGATACGACCATGAAAGTGTCTTCCATCTTCAAATTCCGCAGTCCGGAGATCAGGGCCCTACACCTGACCTGGATCGCGTTCTTCATCACCTTCTACGTCTGGTTCAACATGGCGCCCTTGGCATCGAGCATGCTCAAGAGCGTCGACTGGCTGACCCGCGACGACATCCGCCTGTTCGCCATCGTCAACGTGGCGCTGACCATCCCGGCACGTATCATCGTCGGCATGGCGCTGGACCGCTTCGGCCCGCGCCGGGTGTTCTCGGTGCTGATGGTCTCCATGGCCGTTCCGGCACTCGTGTTCGCCTTCGGCAACACCATGTCGCAGTTGCTAATCTCGCGCCTGGTGCTCAGCTCCATCGGCGCCAGCTTCGTGGTCGGTATCCACATGACCGCGCTGTGGTTCAAGCCCAAGGACATCGGCTTCGCCGAAGGCTTCTATGCCGGCTGGGGCAACTTCGGCTCCGCCGTGGCCGCCATGACCCTGCCCACCATCGCCCTGACCATGTTCGGCGGTGCCGACGGCTGGCGCTACGCCATCGGCATGAGCGCCATCGTGATGGCCGCCTACGGGGTGTTCTACTGGTTCGCCATCACCGACGGCCCCGACGCCCGCGCCCACCGCAAGCCGCGCAAGGCGCTGGCCATGGAAGTGAGTTCCTGGCGCGACATGATCCTGCTGATCCTGTGGACCATCCCGCTGGTGGGCTGTCTGGCCATCCTGGTGTGGCGCATCGAGGGCATGGGCTACCTCTCCTCCACCGGCGCACTGATCTGCTACGCGGTGATCGCCGCCGTGGTGATCTACCAGATCGTGCAGATCCTGCGGGTCAACATCCCGATCCTCAAGAAGGGCGTACCGGAGGACGACAAGTACTCCTTCGGCAGCGTGGCCGCGCTCAACAGCACCTACTTCGCCAACTTCGGCGCCGAGCTGGCGGTGGTTTCCATGCTGCCGATGTTCTTCGAGGAGACCTGGGGGCTGACCGCCGCCGCGGCGGGGATGATCGCCGCCTCGTTCGCCTTCGTGAACCTGGTGGCGCGCCCCATGGGCGGCCTGGTATCCGACCGCATGGGCAACCGCCGCTTCGTCATGCTCAGCTACATGTTCGGCATCGGTATCGGCTTCGTGCTGATGGCCCTGCTCAACTCCAACTGGCCGCTGATCATCGCCATCGCCATCACCATCTTCACCTCCTTCTTCGTGCAGGGGGCAGAGGGCGCCACCTTCGGCATCATTCCCTCGATCAAGCGCCGCATCACCGGGCAGATCTCGGGCATGGCCGGCGCCTACGGCAACGTGGGAGCGGTGGTCTACCTGACCATCTTCACCTTCGTCACCCCGACCCAGTTCTTCTACATCATCGCCGGCGGCGCCTTCCTCAGCTGGCTGATCTGTCTGATCTGGCTGAAGGAGCCGGAAGGCGCGTTCGACGAGGAGTACTACGTCTCCTCGGTGGACCGCATGATCGAAGAGCAGGAACTGGCCGCGGCACAGGCGCAGGCCAAGTCATGAGGGTGGGTTGAATCGAGCCTGTAGGGCTCACCCAAGCGGCGACTTCGGTCGCCGCTTTTTTTTTCGGTGGGGTGTTGTCAGGGCTAGGCTTTATTGGGCGTGACGCTCGAGTTCATGCAGCGCAGCCCGGGCCAGGAAACCGGAACGGCTCTTGTAATCGCCGTGCTTCGCCACGGTGCTGTCGATGCGCTTGATCAGCAGGTCGGGCAGGGTAACGTTGATCTTGTGACTCTTGCCCAGATAGGGAGTCATGTCGATCTCGACCGCGGCCCAGATCCACCCGGCGAAGTCGGGATTCTCCAGATGCTGCTGGATGGCGGTAGCGGTGGGAATGGAGTCGCCGTGCTCCGACAGGCTTTCGAGATGTCCTTCTATGGCCTCCCGCGCATTGGCGATTGCCTCGTCGAAGGTATCGCCAGCGGAGAAGCAGCCCGGCAGATCGGGCACGACTACGCCATAAGCGTGCTGCTCGTCGCCAACCTCGATCGCAATGGGATAGTGCATGGTGTCACTCCTGTGTGGTGGCCAGGCGCTACCGGACTCACTTGAGACCGGCTTGTTTTCTGATTCCCTGTATCAAGCCCTTCTCCTTTATTAGGTCTGCGCTCTTCACACCCGGCTCTTGCCGTACCTTTTGGGGCTATAGTAACCCCAGGCAGGCGGCTTCGCAGAATTCATAACCTTGATAACTCCAAAGGAGCACTCTGAGACTAGCCAAGGCGTAGGAATGGGCGGAGCCAAGCCCTGCCGCTCTGCTCGGCGATGGGCGTGCGTAGCGCCCGGGTGGGAACGGACTCTCCCGTGCTGGTCGGTAGGGGAGAGCCGAGTCGATAGAAACATGTGTCAGGCGAATACCATCACTGTACAGTCAGATGAATACGATCACTGTACACACCACCGCTTTGCAGAGTGATAAAAGTAAATTATTAAACATCAAATGAGAGCTATTACGTTTGGATATCAAAACACGCCATGCCAATTTGCATGCATGAGTTGAACACCACCATCTCACAGCCGCCTTAGACTCTCTATAATTTGACGACACTTCTCTTGAGTTATCTCTCCCTCCAAGACAGGATTAGCCAACTCGTATATTAGATTGCTAATAATACCGGATTTATTTTCCTGAAAGGCAACATCCTCTCTACACTCAATGAGATTTGCCCAGCCTTCCACGTCATCAGCATTAATTTCCCCATCAATATACCTCCTTAACACATCAACAACTTGACATACCTTCAAAACCACCAACTCATCTTCACAATCCCAAGAAATACCCCCCAGCTCCTTTTCTATTTCTGCCAAAGGCCTTTTGAACCCCACCAAGTCTTCCAATATTCTATCTCGACTTTCCATCCTAGCCTTCCTTAAAATTCATGGAAAAACCCCACCATCAACTTTATCCTTCACATGCACAATTCTTCCTGATGGATCATAAGTAGTCTTAGTATATTGGACCGTTCTTCCACTTGAGTCTATTTGTTTCTCGTATACTGCTTTGGAATCAGGAACATTACCTGGCGATGTGGCCTGAACAGCAACTCCTCCATTAGGCAATCGATAAACATCAATATTCTCTTTAGCATTGGCTGGGATCTTTTTATAAAAACGAGCAACGTTGGATTGTTGGGCATCGTTGAGAATTCCTTGGCCTATAGCTCTAGTTCGCGCAGGAAGTCCTCCTACGGCCCCCGCAGCCGCTGCCGAAATCAACGACGCCAGCTCAAGATCCAGACCATGCTGCTCCTGAAGGAACTGGGCAAAACCTTCATGCGAGATGATCGATACTGCTTCCGTATACTGTCCCAACAAAGGGCCGGCATCCAGGCTCATTCGGAAGGGCACTTCCCTTCCACCAAGCCTATCTAGAGCTTGGCGGAATGAGTCGTAATCATCAACCAAGTCTTGATAATTAGCCAAGCAAACTGCCGCATCGGCAGCACAGAGTGCGATTAGCTCATCCTGCTGGGCGATGCTGAGGGCCCGGTATTTCTCTTGAATCTCAGCACAATCACCACGCGCTTCACAGCCTTCGAGCTCATCGACGTACGCATCGACTTGATCGTGCCGCAGGTAGTTATACCGCGTCGCCTGCGCGGCGATCTCGGCCCCCTGGTACACATCGCCGTTGACCAGCTCAGCGGCGACGATACCCACCAGCTGCGAGGCGGTGGTCAGGAGGTGGGTTCGCGTTTCGGGGTTGCTGCCCAGTTGGCTATCCAGAAACTCCACCAAGGCTTCATTGGCACCTGCGGCCATCGCGCCGGTTTTGAAGTCGCCGCCCATGGCTTCGGCGGCCAGACCACCGGCCAGGGCGTGCAGGGCAATTTTCTCGGGGCTGCCGTTGTCGAAGCGGCCCTGGCTGAAGTCGCCCACGGCGTTGAACAGCACGCCGGTGACTACATGGGTCACTGCGTTTTCGAGGCTGTCACCGAGGTTCCCCCTGAAGCTGCCGCCATTGATGGCGGTTTGCAAGCCGGCGTTGGTAATCCCTTGAGTCACACGCTGCCCGGCGAAGCGGAGAATATCACTCCCTTGGCCGAAGCTGAGGTTTAGGTTGCCGGTGCCGCCGTTAGGGGTGGCGCCGGCCGTCAAGGCGGCGGTGGCGGCGTTGCGCAGGCTGCCTGAAGAGAAGGTGTCGCCGAGGGCGGTACCCAGGTCGCCGCGGTTGATCTGGCTGAAGGAGCCGGAAGGCGCGTTCGACGAGGAGTACTACGTCTCCTCGGTAGACCGCATGATCGATGAGCAGGAACTGGCCGCGGCACAGGCGCAGGCCAAGTCATGAGGGTGGGTTGAATCGAGCCCGGTGGGCTCACCAAGGCGGCGACTTCGGTCGCCGCTTTTTGGGTGGGGTTAGGGGCAGGCTATCTTGGCTAGGCGAGCCTCGCGGACATGTCAGGTGAATACCATCACTGCCCAGACTGGAAAACTTGATTGCCTTGCCATTCTTATTCCACGCCCATGCAAAAAAATCCAAAATTCAATCAGTTACCCTAGAGATTTTATCAGGAGTGGCAGCAATTTGGGCTATCACAACTCCACTCTCATCACAAAACTCAATCTCATATGCTTCCACTGGGTCGTTGAACTCTGCCACCACTACTCCAATTAACCCTTTCTCAAGACCTTCCTTCGGAAGGTCTTCAACCAACTCGACAACATCATTAATATGAAACATCACAGCATTTCTCACTTAACAAATATGGTAGTCATTTCTGGTACAGTTGAGCCTGACTTATAAATCCATCCAGTTCTTACAACTCCGCTTCCAGCCGGACCTGTGACAGGAATATCCACAGTGAATCGTTCACCAAACTGATCAACTCTACCTGGAATTGGAGTATTTTCCATAATCCCCTGACGAACCTGCTGCATTAGGTCATCTGCATTATTTCTTGTAAAACCAAGAGCGGACTCAAAAACACGGGCCTTACTTCCACCGACGGGATGCTGAGGATTCAATGCGTACTCAGTTAATTTCCTCGGATCAATGACCGCCCGATTTGCTCCAACCAGTGAGTACCCACCTTCAATATTAGAGTTATTACCTTTCCCTCGGAGGTTAACCCCCCACGGGGCCGCAGCAAGCATCGCCGCCACTTCCGGTGCGAGCCCCGCCCCCTCCATCAAGCTGCGGGCAATGGTCGCCTCGCCAAACTGATTCTGCACGCCGATGTTCTCATCGAACAAGGCCTGCATGTAGGGCAGCGCTACAGTGGGCAGATCCCAAAGCGTGTCGTCCCCATAGCGGGCGTATTCGCCGTTCGCCGCGGCGAGCGAGTGTTCCTGACAGGCCGCCAGGTCGGTGCTACAGGCTTCGATGGCGGCTTTGTTCTGCTCTTCGCTAATGGCCCGATAGCGAGCGACCACATCGGCCATGCAGTCGCTGTCGCCATCACAGCCCACCAGCTCGGCGCGCGCCATGGCCAGTTGATCATGCCGCAGGTAGTTATACCGCGTCGCCTGCGCGGCGATCTCGGCCCCCTGGTACACATCGCCGTTGACCAGCTCAGCGGCGACGATACCCACCAGCTGTGAGGCGGTGGTCAGGAAGAGAGTTCGCGTTTCTGGGTCGCTGCCCAATTGGCTGCCCAGTTGGCTATCCAGGTACTCCACCAGGGCTTCATTGGCACCGGCGGCCATCGCGCCGGTTTTGAAGTCGCCGCCCATGGCTTCGGCGGCCAGACCACCGGCCAGGGCGTGCAGGGCAATTTTCTCAGGGCTGCCTTCAGCGTAGCGGCCATGGCTGAAGTCCCCCACGGCGTTGAACAGCACCCCGCTGACGACGTGGTGCACGGCGCCTTGCAGCGCGGCATCCAGGTTGCGCTCGAAGCTGCCGCCGTTGATGGCGGTTTGCAGGCCGGCGTTGGCGATGCCGTGGGTGATGCGATGGCCGGCGAAGCGACCGATGTCACCGAGGCTGCTCAGGTCCAGCCCAGAGACGCTATTGGTGGTGGTATTGGTCATCCCGCCCCAGGCCTTGTCGACATTGGGGGCCATACCGGCACTGAGCGCGGCGGTGGCGGCGTTACGCAGGCTGCCTGAAGAGAATGTGTCGCTGAGGGCGGCACCGAGATCGCCGCGGTTGTTGGCCAGGCTGACCGCGCCGGTGCCGGCCAGTGAGCCTGCTGCTGCGCTCACGGCTGCAGAGTTGATGATTTGCCCTACGTAGTGCTGCCCCATGGCCGAGGCGACGATGGAGATGGCCAGCGCTGCCCCCGGCCCGAGGCCGGAATGGGAGTAGTCCCAGCTGTCGTGGAAGGCCTTGATCTGTTGCCAGTCGACGTCGCCGCGCTGTTCCATTTCCTTGAGCCAGGCGAGGTCGGGGTTGGCCGCAACCATGGCGTCGATGCTACGGGTAACGCTGCGCCGGTCGATTCTCTCCACGTCGATGTGGATGCCGTCGGCCGCCTGGATGATGAGCTCGCCCTGGGCCACCAGTTCGCTGTGGCGCAACGTTTCGCGGGTGAAGCCTTCGCCGGTGGCGGATTGCCAGGCGAAGCTGCTACGGCTGCGCTCGTGGGATTCGCTGTGCACGTCGCTGGCGGTTTCGAAGCGGATGGTGCCGCCGCTTTGCAGTTCGATATCACCGTCGGCGGCCAGGCGAGCGGCCTGGTAGGTCTGGTCGAGCCCGCTGGCGAGGAGCAGGTCGCCGCCGACGCTGATCTCGCTGCCAATCGAGCGAGTCTGGCTGACTTCGTCGCGCTGGGTGCGGCTGCCGCCGAGCAGGCCGCCACGGCGGCGTGATTCGTAGAGGGAGTAGTCGTGCTCCTGAGCGGTGAGGAGTTCGATGTTGCCCCCGGCCAGCAGGGCGGCGCTCTCGCCGGCTTGCAAGCGGCTGGCGGTCAGGCGCAGATCTTCGCCTGCGGTGAGGCTGAGGTGGCCGCCCGCGGCGAAGTCGCTGCCCTGCACGCGGCTGCGGCTGTCGATGGTGTGGGTTCTGCCGCGCCGCTGCTCGTCGTAGCGGCTGGACTGTCCCACTTCGATCTCGATGTTGCGCCCGGCGATGACGTCCAGGTCGCCTTCGGCGCTGACGTCGGCAGCACGGGCATAGAGGTCCTGACCAGCCATCAGGGTGAGGTCGTCGCCGAACGCCAGACTGGTGCCGATCTCTTGCTGGCGGCTGCGCTGGAGGCGAGGAGTGCCACGCAGGGCACTGCCTGTGGTCAGGGTTTCCAGGCTGAGGTCGCGACCGGCGGCGATCAGGCCGCTGCCTCCGGCGCTGACGTCGACCGCGGCGAGGCTGAGGTCGCGACCGGCGTTGAGGAGCAGGTCCTGGCCGGCGCTGAGGGTGGCCTGGTGGCCGATGTCGGCTCGGCTCAGGGTCACTCTGCCGTAGCGGGTGGATTGGGTGTCGAGGGTGCTGGCGATGCTCAGGTCGCGTTCGGCATGGAGGGCGAGACTACCGGCGGAATCGAGGGCGGCGCCGGCGATGGTGAGGTCGCGACCGGCGCTGGCTTGCAGCAGGCCGTCAGCGCCGGTGACCGTGAGCGAGGTCTGCCGGTCCGCCTGACTGGTCAGGGCGAGATCGCGACCGGCCTGCAGGGTCAGCTCACGCTCGGCGGTCACACCGCCCCCTTGCAGGGCGAGGTCGCGGCCGGCGAACAGCGTGACGGCGCGGCCATCGATGTCGCCGCCCCGGTTGAGCAGGTCGCTGGCGGCGGTGAGCGAGACGTCGTCGCCGGCAATGCGCCCGTTAAGGTTGGCGATACGGTCCGCGGCGACGGTCACGCCCTGGCGGGCGGCCAGCGTGCCGGAGTTGATCAGCTCGCCGGCCACGTTGAGGTCCAGGGAGCTGCCGGCGATCAGGGTGCCGTCGCCACGCAGGTCGCCTTCTCGCACCCGGGCGTAGACTTGCGGTACCAGCACCTTGACCGTGCTGCCGTCCTCGAGCGTTACGGTCTGCTCCACCAGCCAGACGATGTCGCTGGTCAACTGGGCCATCTGCTCGGCGGTCAGGGCCACACCGGGGCGCAGGCCGTGCTGCTGGGCGAAGGTCACGGCGTTGTTCATCAGCGCGGCGTACTGCGCCTCGTCGTCGGCGTAGCCTTCGAGGAAGCGCTGGCCGGTGAGTTGGGTGATCTGCTCGCGAATCAGGCGCTGCTCGTAGAAGCCGTCGCCCAGGCGCTTCTGGGTCATGGCCGGGTCGGGGTGCAGGGCCGAAAGCAGGTAGTCGGAGCTGAGCCACTGGCGTTGGTTGGTGAAGCGCGGATCGGTCTCGATCAGAGGACGAATGCCGGTGGGCCTGAGCTGGAACAGGCTGTTGCTGGGCAGCTGGAGCTGTGGCGTCAGGGTGCGGACGGTATCGTCAAACGCTGTGGAACCGTTGCTCTGATTGGCCGTTTCCCCTATTGCTACCCCTTGGTGGGGATTGAGGGAAATGGCAGTTTCCGAAATGGCTCGATTGCCTTCGACAATGGAAATCGGAATGTCGATATTACTGCTTCCTGAGGTGCTGTATGACTGCCACTCGGTCAAACCAAGATATGAAATATTACACCCTTGGGCATCTTCACAATATCTCTTCGGATATGTGCTTCGAACCAGCCCCTCAAAAGAATAATACTCCTTTCCAAAGGCATCTATATTATTAAACACATCAGCCTGAACAACCAAGACCTGAGACGCTACGATTTTACTTTTATTATTTAACAGCTCACCACCCTGAAAACGCAAACCACCACCAGAAACGATATTACTTGGCAAGGAGCCAACAACAACATCTCTATAAATATCGCGTCGAATATTATACTCAATCCAATGACCTGACCCAACACCTGTAGGCGTATGCATAACGCCTGTAAGCAAATAAGAAAACATAGCACCAAAAACGCTACGAAATTCATTAGCAGGATACATCTCGTCCCATCCATGCGGATGGATATAGTGTTTCGGAACGGTTTCGCTCACCACCAAGACCCGCTCAGTCTCGAAGTGATCATTGAGGTTATTCAACACATCCGCCGCAATGCTCATATCACCCAGCGACTCGATGGTGGCACTCCGGTTATCGATACGTCGCGCCTGGCCGGTGGCATTGCCTTCGGCGTCGAGACTGCCCGCAATGACCATGTCGCCGGCGCTGAAGAGCAGCGCTTCATCGCGGTTGGTCAGGTGGCCCACGCCAAGGTCGAGCCGTTCACGGGCGGCGATGACCGGAGCAAGGCCACCCGCGCGCCGGTTGGTCAGGGTGGTGGCCTGGATACCGAGCCAGTCGCCGTAGATGCGCCCGGTGCCGAGGTTATCGAGGGTGATGGCGTCGATGCGGGTGGTCACGCCGTCGATGAGGCCGCGGTTGGTCAGGGTGGCGTCGATGGCGAGGTGGGTGTCGCCGCCGGAGATCTCGCCGCTGGTGCGGTTGTCGAGGCTTTGGGCCTGAAGCAGCAGGCTACCGCCACTGCCGATATGGCCTTCGTTGATCAGGTTGCCCGCCACGTCGAGGGCGACATTGCCCGCCGCCTGCAGCCGGGCGCCGTCGAGGTGGCGGTAGTCTCTGGCCAGGTCCAGGGTGAGGTCGCCCTGGCTGAGGATGTCGCCTCGGCCGTGCAGGGTGTCGAGCGAGGCGTAGAGCCCGGCGTCGGCGATCAGGGTGCCGTCGGCGTTATCGAGTTCGCCGCTACGCAGCGTGGCTGTTCCGGTGGCACCCATGACGCCGTCGCGGTTGTTCACGCTCTGGGTGAGGGTGGCCTCCAACTCGCCGCCGGCCAGCAGTGTGCCCTGGCGATTGTCGAGCCGTTCGCCGTTGAGGGTCAGGTCGTTTCCGGCGTCGAGCACCCCGTCACGGTTAGCGACCGTCGTAACGTCCAGCGTCAGATCGCCACCGGCCCCAAGTTGGCCGCCTTCGTTATCGAGTTGTTCGCCCTGCACGGCAAGGTTCTGGGCGGCCAGTACGCTGCCCGAGCGGTTGTCGAGGGTGTCGACGTTCAGCTCGAGGTCGCCGTGACTGGCGACGAGACCGCCGCGGTTGTCGAGCTGTCGGGCGTCGAGCGTCATGGTGCCCTCACCGGCCTGGATGAGCTCACCATCGCGGTTGGAGATGGCGGCCGCGCTGAGCTCGAGCCGGTCGGCCTGCACGCTGGCGTCGTCGGTGCGCAGCGTGGCCGCGGCGCTGGCGGTGAGGGTATCGCTGGCGCTGAGGGTGGCGCCGCTGGCGTCGATATCGCCCTGGCGGGCGGTGATGGCGATATCGAGCGCCTGGGTCTGGCTGTCACGCAGCGAGACGGTGTCGGCTTCGGCCAGGAAGCCGCCGCCGGCCAGTTGGCGGCCTTCCACCGTGATGCGGTCGCCGGCGGTGAGGCTGAGCTGGCCGCGGTCGCCGAGGGTGAGGCTGTCGGCGTCGACGCCGGCGGCCAGGATGCCATCCGCGGCGCTGTGAATGCGGCCTTGGGCGCCGCTGGCACTGAGGGTCAGGTCGCCCTGGGCGAGGATGGCGCCCTGGTCGGCGTTGTCGATGCCTGTCTGGCTGGTGAGCTGGATATCCCCCTGGGCCGTGATCGCGCCGCGGTTGACGATCTGGCCGTCGGCGGTGAGGACCACTTCGCCCACGCCACCGGCGTGGGTGGCGGCGATACTGCCGGCGTTGTTGACCCCGACGCCGGCTTCGGTGGCGACCAGCCGGATCTTGCCGGCGTACATGCCACCCAGGTGGGCGACGTCGATGGCGACGTCCGGGGCGTCGCCCTGGGCATCGAGGCGTTCGATCTGGCCGTCGCGGCCGATGCGGTTGGCGCCGGTCACCACCTCCAGCTCGTTGGCCCATACGCCGCCCTGGACCTCGACGGCCCGCGCCAGGATCGCGGTGTAGTCGGTGCTGCTGGCATCCAGCCCGGCGCCGCCGATGTTCACGGTGCCTTGCTGCACGCGATAGCCGGTCAGCTCGCCGTTGCGCAGCTCGGGGGTGCCGGTGGTGAGGGTGGCGCGGCTGGCGTTGATGAAGCCGGCGCCGTTGACGTCGATGCCCGCCGGGTTGGCGATGACCACTTCGGCCCGGGAGCCGGCCACTTCCAGGTAGCCGCGCAGTTGGCTGGGATGGCGCGAGTTGACTTCGTTGAGGATGACCCGGGCTTCGCCACTGGTGAGGTGGGGGTTGCCCTGCACCCAACCGCCCAGTTGGGTCTGGGTGTTGCTGCGTGAGTTGTTGAGGATCACGCCCTTGGAGGTGACGTCGAACTGGCGGTAGCTGTTGCGCGAGACCCCGGCGGCGCTGGGGGTCTGGATGTTGACCTGGGGCACGCCGTTGGCGGTTTCCAGCACGGTGGGGCGCTGGTTGCCCGGGGCGTTGGGGTCGCTGGCGATGCTCGCCTGGACGACCGGGCTGCCGAGCAGCAGCGCTGCCAGCGTGGCAGCAATGGCCGGTTGCCGTGCGCGATGGCGCCCCACCCTGCCGCTCTCCGCGGGCGACTTGCCCGAGGCCGCGGCCAGTTCCGAGGTGACGACGAGCTGGCCCTTGGCCGGATTGAAGACAAGGCGGTAACACTGACGATTCATAAGGGCGTCCCTGCTTGGCTTATGTCGAATTTTTGGTCAGAGCGTGAGTCGATCAGAACGAGAGGTAGAGGCCGAAGCCGGCAACGCGATGATCGGTGCGAAAGCCGTCGGGCTTTATCACCGGCGTGGAGACGAACGCGTCGTAGCTCACATGGCCCAGCAGCGAGCCGCGCAGGCCCAGCGTCGCACCGGCAAGCTCCTTGCCGAGCAGCCACTCGCGGCTGGGGCCGCTCACCCGGCCGTAGTCGAATCCGGCATAGAGCGATTGGCCGCTGTTGCCCAGCGCCAGCCCGAGATCGTTGCGTACCAGCCAGCCCCGCTCCGCCGCCAGACTCGCCTCGTTGAAGCCGCGCACCGTGTAGCGGCTGCCAATGGAGAAACGATCCAGCGGCGTGAGCGGCGTCAGGTTGTTCTGCATGCGGAAGCGGCCGCGGTACTCCAGCGCCTGGCCACCCACCTGGAAGGGCAGCGTGAGCCCGGCATGGGTGGAGACGAGCTGGAAGCGCGAGGTGCCTTCATCGAACGCCTCCTCGGGTGCCGGCAGAGAACCGAAGGCGCCGGTGCCGCGCTTGTAGGCGGTGCCGAGGTCGAGGGTGGCGCGGCCGATGAACTCGCGGTGATCGACGCCGGCCTCCCAGCCTCCCACTACCCGGCGCTGGATCTCGATCTCGATATCGTCGATGTAGTTGCGCGAGCGGCGCTGGAAGCCGCCCAGCGACACCGTGGTCTTGCGGGTGGCATCGCGATAGACCAGACGCGACAGGGTCACCCCGGCCTGCTGGCTGTTGCCGCTGTAGACGTACTCCTGGAAGGCGCCGGCAATGGTCTGGTAATACTCGTGGTCGCTGTAGTCCAGCGCCAGGCTCCAGTAGCCCCACGGCACCGAGTAGTGCAGGCTGTGGCTACGACTGCCCCGCGGCCCGGCAGCACCGCCGCCGAGGTCGCGCCCCAGATGGATGTGAAAGAGGTCGTTGAGGCCCAGGGGGTTGTCGAGGGAGACACCGATACCGCCCATGTACTGGCCGGTGGCGTCACTGCCGCTGTCGTCGGCCGACCAGGTGGAGCGCAGGCGCCAATCCTGCTGATAGTCGATGACCAGGTCGCTGGTACCCGGCTCATCTGCCGGTGCGATCTGAATGTCGGCCTCGACGGTGGGCAAGCGCTGGAAGTTCTCGAGTGCCTGTTCGATGTCGCGCAGGTTGAGCACATCGCCCGGACGGGCGGGCACGGCATTGCGCAGCGAGGCATGCGAGCGACTGGGGTCGGCAACGCGAATGGCGGCAATTCGCCCTGGTATCAGGCTCAGCGCCAAGGTGCCTTCGCTGAGATCCTGGGCTTCCAGCAGGATGCGACTGGTGATGAAGCCGCGCTCGATCAACGCATTCTGGGCGCGCTTCATCACCAGGTTGATGCCTTCGGTTCCGAGGCAGCGCCCGAGGGGCGAATCCTCGCCCTGCTCTCCCGCGGTGGCGTCCAGCACCCAGCCGAAGCGCTCCACTCCCTCGCCCTGCAGGGCCAGCTCATGGATGACGAAGCAGGGCGACTCCTGCTCCGGCAGGAATTCGAGTTCCTCCACGGGAACTGTCAGGCGCACGTCTGCCTGGGGCAGTTCGCGCTCCTGAATGGCCTGCTCGCGCTCCTGCTGGCGGCGCAGCGCCTCATCCGGCGTCACGTCCTGAGCCACGAGCAGAGCCGGCCAGGCCAAGGCCAGCCAAGCGGGGTTGAAGAAATGGCGAGTAAACCTGCGTTCCCTGCCGACTGTCTTGCGGCCGGCTGCCTGCGTAAGGCGGCCGGCAATTCCCTGTCGTACGGCGTCCATTGCACCACTTTTCTATATCGTTTGAGTTCTATGTCTTGCGTTCGCCGGCACCGATCGTCCTGCGCCAAGGTGGCGGGCGTCATCGTGCTCAAAGCTGAAAGTCGCGCCGGATTGGGAACCTTATCGGCAGGCTGAGCGCAAACTTTAGCCCTATTGACATTCCCCCCCCCGCCCCACCGCCCTCGCGCCGAAACGGCCCTGCATTGACCCAAGGCAAGGACAGCCAGCACCTCGCGAGGCATAGTGTCGATAACAGGCATTCAAAATACTCATTAACTTCCGACACACCGCGTCGACACACACCCACGGGAGGGAGCGATGTCCACCATCTCGTACTCCAATGCGCCAGCCGACACGGCCGCAGAGCCGCTCGATACGCGAGGCCGGGCTCTGGCCGCCGTCGTCTACGTGCTCTATCTGGGCAGCATCATGGCGGTGGTCACCGCACCCATCGGCGTGCTGCTCGCCCACCTTCGCCGTCGCCGTCGCCGCAATGCGGAATGGGTGGAAAGCCACCTGCTGTTCCAGATCCGTACTTTCTGGCTGGGTGCCCTGGCCGGTGGGGCGGTGCTGGCCGCCTGGTACCTGCTGGGCCTGATCGGCGCACCCTCCTGGGCTTCCTGGGTGCTGGGCTACGGTTTCTTCACCGCCTGCCTGGCCTGGACCATCGGCCGCAGCGGCGTGGGGATCAACCGCCTGCTGAACGACCGCGCTATCGATGACCCGCGCAGCCTGCTGTTTGGCGGCGCCAAGGTGTCACTGGAAGACTGATTGGGGAGCTCGCCGATGACTACCGCCACCTCGCCCCTGCGCCTGGCGCCGACACGTTCCGCTGCCGTCACCGGCCTGGCTTGGGGCTTCATTGCGTTCTCCACGCTGACCGTGGCACTGCTCACCCTGCCGCTACTGCCCGGCGAGGCGCTGGTCGCCTCGCTGGGCGTCGAAACCGGCAGCGGTGGGCTCACCGGCGGGGTGGCCTGGCTGATCGAGCGCAGCAGCACCGTGGCCGGCCTACTGATGGTGGGCGCCGCCGTGACCCTGGCGCTCTCCGTGGCGCTGCTGCAACGTCGGCGCTGGGCGCGGCCGGCTTTTCTCGGCCTGATGGCGGCCGGCTTCGTCGGCGTGCTGGGCGGCGCCGCCCTGACCCCGCTGACCTTCGGCTTCATGGCCGATGCGGCCGGCGAAATGGCCCGCTATGAGGATTCTGTAGCGGGTCTGATCGGCGCCCTTTCGGTGTTGATCATGGTAGCCACCGCGCTGGTGGTGCTGTTCGCCTGGGCCGGCTGGAAGCTCACCACGCCGGCGGTTCGCGCCGAATTCGAGCGCACGCCCGTCGCCCCGGAGCGCTGAGTGGCGAACCGTCACGAGCTGTCTCAGCCGCGGCCGCTGCCCAACCCTGGCTGGGGACCGCTGGCGGCGCTGCCCGGCAATCCGCTGATGTGGGTGCTGATCCTCAGCGAGATCGTGGTGTTCGCCGCCTTTTTCGGCCTGTTCGCTTGGCTGCGGGCCGGCGAGCGCGAGGTCTTCGACGCCTCCCAGCAGTTGCTCGATCCGGTGATCGGCGGCATCAACACCATGGTGCTGCTGACCAGCGGGCTGTTCGCCGCCCTGGCGGTACGGGCCATCACCCAGGGCAGGATACGGCGCTGCCGCCAGTGGCTGGGAGCGGCCTTCGCCCTGGGCGTGGTGTTCTGCGTGGTCAAGGTCGTGGAGTATGCCGACAAGCTCGGCCAAGGGCTCGCGCCCGAGACCAACACCTTCTTCACCTTCTACTACCTGCTGACCGGCTTCCACTTCGCCCACGTGCTGTTCGGCCTGGGGCTGATCGCCCTGGTGGCCTGGCGCATCTCCCACGACAACGTGGAGACCGCCGCGGCCTTCTGGCACATGGTCGATCTGATCTGGATCCTGCTCTACCCGATCATCTACCTGCTGAGGTGAGCCCATGCGCGCCATGCAAGACGCCTTTCGCGATGCCGCCACCCGCCGGCTGCTGATTACCTGGGCGGTGCTGATGGGGCTGACGCTGGTTACCATGCTCTCCGCACAGTTGGGCGGCGATGCCCGCCTGGCCGCCCTGCCGTTGTGGTCGGCGGGCCTGCTGCTTGCCACCACCTTCTTCAAGGTGCACCGGGTGCTGATGGTGTACCTGGGTCTGGCCGACGCTTCGCCGGCCTGGCGCGGTGCCTTCGTCGGGCTGGTGCTGGCCACGCTGGTGCTGGTGGCATCCGGCTATCTTGTCGCCCAGTTAGCCTAACCATCGTCCTCGAGAGAAGTGAACGAAACGGCGCCGCTATCGGGGATAGCGGCGCCGTTTGCGTGGTAGTGACGGCGGGGTCAGTAGGTGGGAGGAGGTGGTCCTACCCCAGCCCACTCCGCCAGCCGCCGGCCCAGGCGGATCAGGCCGTAGACGGCGAAGGGGGCGACGAACATCATCAGGATGCCCCAGTCCTGGGTGTTGATCACCCAGGCCAGCGGGGTGATCACCGCGAAGGCGGCCAGCAGACCAAGGCACAGGGAAATGGCGGGACGGTTTACTGTCATCTTCACTCCCCCTAGTTACCGATGATCTGGCGATATATACCCGGCAGCGCCAGCGACAGGTGCTCCGGCCGGTTGACGATGGCGTAGCTGCCGCGGCCGAACAGGTGCGACACGTACTGGTGCGCCTCGCTGTCGATGGTCACGCCGAACACCCGCACCTCGTGCTGGCGCGCCTCGAGCACCGCCCGGCGGGTGTCCTCGATGCCGTAGCGGCCCTCGTAGTAGTCGGTATCGTTGGGCTTGCCGTCGGTGAGCAGCAGCAGCAGCCGATGCCGGTTGGGGCGTTCGGAGAGCTCCTTGGTCACGTGGCGGATCGCCGGTCCCATGCGGGTGTAGTGGCCGGGCTTGAGCGCCGAGATGCGTCTTGCCACCCGTTCGTTCATGGGCTCGTCGAAGGTCTTGAGCGTGTTGACCCACACCTTCTGACGCCGGTGCGAGGTGAAGCAGTGGATGCTGTAGTCGTCGCCGCAGCCGGCCAGGCCGTGGCCCAGCACCAGCAGCGCCTCCTTGGCCACGTCGAGCACCCGGCGATCCTCCAGCCAGGCATCGGTGGAGAGCGAGACGTCGACCAGGATCGAGACGGCCAGGTCGCGGGCCTGCTGGCGGGTGGCCTGATAGAGGCGGTCGCTGGACTCGCCGGTGGCGGCCAGGTCGCAGCGTGAGCGGATCACCGCGTCCATGTCGAGCTCGGTGCCGTCGTACTGGCCGCGCAGGGTCTCGCGACGCGGGCGCAGCGCCTCGAACTCGCGCCGCACGCGACGGATGCGCCGCTGGGTGGCGGCATCGGGCTGCCACTGCTCGCCCTCCTCGCTCTGCAGTTCGGTATGCACCAGGCAGTGTTCGGGCAGGTAGATCTGCTTGCGGTAGTTCCACTCGGGGTAGGTGTGCTTGCCGCGCAGGCGCTCGCCCAGCGCCTCGTCCGGCGGCAGGTCGAGGTCGACCTTGATGCGTGTCGCCGCCCGCTGCTTGTGCGGGCTGAGGATGATCTCCTCCATCTGCTCGGCGGCGCGCTTGGCTTCCTCGTCCTCGTTGTCCTCGACCAGGCGATTGAGGTTCACCATCTCGGTCCAGGAGAGCATCTTCTCGAAACGGTTGGCGATCAGCGGGTCGTCGCGCTCGGTCTGGTCCTGGCGCTTGCGCTCGGCCTTGCGCTTGCCGTCGCTCACCGTCTGGGCACTGTTGGTCTCGCCCTCTTCCGGGTCTTCCCGACTCTCGTCGCGACCGGCCCCGGTGCCGAGGGCTACCACCTGCCCCCACAGCGGCACCGGCAGCGGCGGACGATAACCGCGCGGTGCGCCGATACCGTCGAGCGACAGCTCGGGCCGCGTCACGGCGTGGTGCATGGCCGCCGCCCAGCCTTCCAGCTCCCGCGCTTCGCCGAGCAGCACGCGCAGGCTCTGCTCCAGCGCCAGCTCCATGGTCGGCAGGCGCTTGCGGGCCGGGCGCACCAGCAGTAGTGCCTGGCACAGCCGGCGATAGCGCTCGGCCAGCCCGGGGAAGCGTTCGAGCGCGGCGTCGCGGGCGCGTACCGCCTCGCGCAGGCGAGCCAGGTCGGCGCGCAGCGGGTCGCGCTGCGGTTCGGGCTCGCGCGCGACGGCCAGGTAGGCCACCAGCCAGAAGTAGAGATCGCGATTGAGCCCGGCATCGGGAAACAGATCGATCTGCGGCGGCAACAGCAGGTTCTCCTCGTCGCGCCGGGCCTGGTCGATGGCCTCGTCGTCGAAGCCGAGCCGCTGACGCAGCGACAGGCGGTGATGCGAACTGCGCGCGACGATGGCCGCCACCTCCACCCCCGCCTCGCCGCCGCTGGCACGGAAGAACACGCCGAGCACATGGCGCATCTGCTCCATGGAGACGGCCGCTTCTGGATAGCGCTGATAGCTGGCGGCGCTGGAGGCCCAGCGGTGCCAGTGGCGACCGACGAACTCCTCGAGTTCGAGAAACTGCATGGCCAATCCTCCTGGAGCGCTATCGAGCGCAGTAATGTGTCAGTGCTTCCTCAGCCGAAAGTGGCGCGAATCGACTCCAACAGCCCTTCCTGCACGTCCAGATCGTCCGAGAGCGGCTCGACCAGGGTGGCGCGGGTGGCCTCGAGAATCGGCATGCCGGCATTGATCAGGGTGGCGCAGTAGACCAGCAAGCGCGTGGAGACGCCCTCTTCCAGATCCTGACCCTTGAGCTCGCGCAGACGTCCGGCCAGGTTGACCAGCGCGGCGCAGCGTTCATGGGAAAGGCCGCTCTCGCGGGCGACGATGTCGCACTCCACCCGCGGCGGCGGGAAGTCGAACGACATCGCCACGAAGCGCTGGCGGGTGCTCGGCTTGAGCGACTTGAGAATGTGCTGATAGCCGGGGTTGTAGGAGACCACCAGCATGAAATCGTCCGGCGCCTCGAGCAGCTCGCCGGTGCGTTCCAGCGGCAGCAATCGACGGTCATCGGTGAGCGGGTGCAGCACCACGGTGACGTCCTTGCGCGCTTCCACCACCTCGTCGAGGTAGCAGATGCCACCCTCGCGCACGGCGCGGGTCAGCGGACCGTCGACCCAGCGGGTCTCGCCGCCCTGCAGCAGGTAGCGCCCGGTGAGGTCGGCGGCAGTGAGGTCGTCGTGGCAGGAAACGGTGAGCAAGGGGCGGCCCAGCTTGGCCGCCATGTGGCTGACGAAGCGGGTCTTGCCGCAGCCGGTCGGCCCCTTGAGCAGCAGCGGCAGACGCTGTCGGTACGCCTGCTCGAACAGCGCGCACTCGTTGCCGACCGGTTCGTAGTAGGGCAGGTCCCGCGCGAAGGCGGAAGCGGCGTTGGTGGCGGTAGCGGTATGCATGGCGAAACCTCCAGGGAAGAAGAGCCGGGAGAGAAGAGGACGGGGCGGCATGCCGCCCCGCCCCTGGCTCACTCGGTAGCGACGATGGAGGGCTGCTTGACGTGCGCACCTACCTGCTCACGCGCCGGCCCGAACACCGCGTAGAAGAACATGGCGGCGGCAATGGCAACGAAGATGCCGGTGCCGAAGCGCATCACGTAGAACAGCTCGAGCTGTGCCTGTACCTGCATGAAGTTCATGCCCAGCACCCGCTGCAGGTGGGTCTGTACCACACCGGCGAAGGTCAGGGTGAAGGTCATGAACCACATGGCCGAGGTCATGATCCAGAACGCCCACATGTTGAGCACCTGGTTGTAGGGCTGTACGCGGCGCAGCTGCGGCATGGCGTAGGTGATAATACCCATCACCAGCATCACGTAGGCGCCGTAGAAGGCCAGATGGCCGTGGGCCGCGGTGATCTGGGTGCCGTGGGTGTAGTAGTTGATCCACGAGAGGGTGTGCATGAAGCCCCACACGCCGGCGCCGAAGAAGGCCACGGCAGCACAGCCCAGGGTCCACAGCATGGCGGCCTTGTTGGGGTGGTTGCGGCTGCCCTTCCAGAACATGTAGAAGGCGAACACCACCATGGCGAAGAACGGGATCACCTCCAGGGTGGAGAAGATGCTGCCGATCGGCTGCCAGTAGCCGGGGGTGCCGATCCAGTAGTAGTGGTGACCGGTGCCCAGCAGGCCGGAGAACAGCGCCAGGCCGACGATGACGTAGAGCCACTTCTCGATGATCTCACGGTCGACGCCGGTCATCTTGATCAGCAGGTAGCCGAGCAGCGAGGCCATGATCAGCTCCCACACGCCTTCCACCCAGATGTGCACGATCCACCACCACCACAGCTTGTCCAGCGCCAGGTTGTCGGGGTTGTAGAAGGCGAACAGCCAGAACACCGCGGCCAGCCACAGGCCCAGCATCAGCACCATGTTGATGGCGGTCTTGCGGCCCTTGAGCATGGTCATGCTGGTGTTGAACAGGAACATCAGGAACGAGACGGTGATCATCAGCTTCGACCACAGCGGCTGCTCGAGGTAGTGTCGCCCCTCGTGGATACCGAACTGGTAGCTGATCAGCGCGCCGGCGCCGGCAATGGCGAACAGCAGCAGCTGGAAGTAGGCCAGCTTGGGGCTGTAGATCTCGTTCTCCGCCTCTTCCGGCATCAGGTAGTAGGTGCTACCCATGAAGCCGATCAAGAGCCACACGATCAAGAGGTTGGTATGGCTGGTACGGGTGATGTTGAAGGGCATCGCCTCGGACATGAAGTGCGGCCACACGTAGGCTGCCGCTGCCGCCAGTCCGAAGACGATCTGTAGAGCGAATAGTGCCATTGCCAGCATGAAGAACGGCAAGGCCACCTTCTGCGTTTCGTATTTCATGGTGCGACTCCTTGGTTCCTGGAAGGGGGGTCAGCCCGCCGGGTGCGGCGGCCAGCCCTGGGTGTCGATGGAATCGGTCCACTCCAGGAAATCGATCAACGCCCGCATCTCTTCGTCGTTGATGTCGTGAGCCGGCATCTGGCGACGTCCCGGGGCACCGGTGGGCTGGGCGTTCATCCATGCCGTCAGCGCCATGCGGGCCCCTTCGGGGTTGTCGCGTCCGCCGAAGCGGGTCCAGACGTTGCCGATCTCAGGCGCGAAATAGGAGCCTTCGCCGAGAATGGTGTGGCAGTTGATGCAGTTGTGCTCTTCCCAAACGTGCTTGCCCAGGCGCACGGAGTCCGACATGGGCTGGGTCGAGGTGTTGACGATGTAGAAATGGCTGTGAGCCGTCAGTGCGGCGAACAGCAGGAAAAAGAATAGCGAGCCGCCGTAGAAGATATTACGGGCCGCCGCCTTGGTGAGGCCTTCGGTCATGGGCCTTTCCCCCTCGCTGGTGACACTTCAGGGACCTGCGACCGAAGTCGGCGAGCCCCACCCCTTAAACAAGCATTTATAATGCATCTTAAGAGTAACGCCACGAGTCAGAGGCAGCATTGACCTTCGTCAAATCGGCGGTGATGAACGGCAGCGGCAGAGAGAGAACGGGGCTTTCAGAGAGCGGTGGAATGTCGCACGGCGGGCCGCTGGGGCCCGCCCGTCAGGCGTTTACCGCCGGGTATTGGTGATGTCCTCGATCCAGGTCAATGCCGCCACCCCCGCCGGCAGCCCCAGGGTGGGAATCGCCAGCATGGCCACCTGCTTCAGGGCCTCCGGCTCGATGCCTTCGTCCATGGCACGCCGCATATGCGAATGTACGGCCCCTTCCGAGCCGCCGCCCACCGCCAGCGCCAGCTTGACCAGGCGCCGCGTGCGGTCGTCCAGCGGCCCCGCCTCGGCACATGCCTTGCCCAGCGAAGCGAATGCGCGCCACACCTCGGGATAGTCGTCGGCCACCTTGCCGGCACCGGAAGGAAGATCTTGATTGGCCATGTGGTTTTCCTCGTCTTGTCGTGAATGTCTCGGCAGGCTTCAGTATAGAAGCCTGCTCCGTCCGGGAAAGCGCCCGTCTCAGAGAGGGAGGAAGAACCAGGGATCCTTGGTCATGGCCGTGCCCATGATGTAAACGAACACCACGATCGCGGCCAGCGCTGCCAGCCCCCGCGTCATCGGCGTACGCCCGCGCTTGATCGCCACGGTGCCGAGCAGGATGTAGCCGAGCAGCCCCAGCAGCTTGGCGGCCAGCCACGAATGCTGGTGTGGCCACATCGAGAGCATGGTCGTCAGCGTGATCCCCAGCAGCAGCAGCAGGGTGTCGTTGACGTGGGGCAGTATCCTCACCCAGCGCCGCTGCAGCAGGGAAACCTCGCGCACCGACCACCAGGCGCGCACGATGAAGAAGGTGATGCTGAGCACTGCGGTAGTCATGTGCAGATGCTTGATCAGCGAGTAGTACTCGATCATCGACTGGCTCCGTCCCTAGCTGTTGCCCGTCCGCCTCGGGCCGCCTAGCCCGCCTGGCCGTCTGCCCGGGCGCTCAATAGTGGCAGCGTATAGTGAAACAGGAAGATGAGGTAGGCGATACACCAGAAGATGATGCTCAGGTTGTAGGTCCAGTGGGTGATCTGCGGGAACATGGCGAGTATCGGCGAGCGCAGCAGGGCACCGGCGAAGATCAGCGCCAGGCCCACGCCGATACCGGGCAGGGTGCGGATCTCGCGCCCGGTGTGGCCCAGCGACACGCGGGCCATCATTGCCAGCATCATGGCGCCGATGCCGCCGATGGCCAGGGCATGCAGGGCCAGCTCGACGCGGAAGACGCCCAGCAGTGCCATGGCCCACATCGTCAGACCGACCGGCACGAAGGCATAGCTCAGGTGCAGGCCCCACAGCAGCGGCTCACGCAGGGTCAGGTGGCCCTCCCAGCGCACCAGACGCACCAGACTGGCTGCTGCCGCCACCAGCATCACGCTGGCCAGCAGCGCAGGCGGCACGGCGGCACCGAGCAGCACCGCGAGTTGCAACAGCACGATCGCCAGCAGCGAGCCCAGGGTCAGCCTCTCCAGCGCCGGAATCGCCGCCGGCTGCGGCCGCCCCAGCTTGCGCGAGGTGAAGAAGGGAATCACCCGGCCGCCCAGCAGTACCATCAGCACCGCGATCAACAGCACGCCGAGATAGCCGCCTTCGCGAATCAGCGCGAACTTGCCCTGGGCCACCCCCAGGTGCATGGCCAGATTGGCCCCGGCCAGCAGCAGCAGTACCGGCACGAACATCAGGTTGCGCCACAGCTTCACCGCCACCACCAGGCGCCCCATCACCAGCGCCGCCAGCGGCAGGAAGGCCACGTCGAGGGCGATCAACAGCCACACCGGCAACCCCATGGGAAACGCCAGGGTGATCCTCGCCGCCAGCCACAGCGCCACCAGGCCCAGCAGCGGTGCACCGCTAAGGCTCGGCCGGCCGGTCCAGTTCTGCACCGCGGTGAGCAGGAAACCCACCACCACGGCGGCGCCGAAACCGAAGATCATCTCGTGCTGGTGCCACCACATCAGCCCGCCATGGGGGCGCAGCAGGATGTCGCCGTGCCAGAACGCGAACCACACCACCATGGCCAGCACGCTGAATAGCGACGCCAGCAGGAAGAAGGGGCGAAACGCCAACCGCGCCAAGGGCAGGCGCGGCTGGTGGGGAGCGGGGGAAGCGGTGTTCATGGCGGCATACCCGACTTGAATGCTTGGATGAATCCATTATGGCGATTCGCGTCGGGTTGCTTTATGACGAGTATCAAGAATGCTTCTTTTTAATCGCCCGCGCAGCCAATGATTACTAATGGCTGGTGCCTTCTTCGTACTGGGTCTTATTCCACACATTGTACTTGCCCGATGGCCGCTTCATCGGCATGCGCCCCAGCTCCTCCAGGGTGTTGGCGTCGAGCCACAGCAGGTAGCCGTCGTCGTCCCAGATACTCAGCAGCAGGGTCTCGCCGCGGCGGTCGAACTCGACGTGGGCGGCGGTCTTGCCCGGTTCGGGAATCAGCGTCTCGACGATCTCCAGGCTCTGCTTGTCGATCACGTGGATGCGGTCGTGGTTGGGACCGAAGAAGACGTCCACCCAGGCGTAGGGAGAGTTCTCGTGGCTGCGCATGAAGAAGCCGGGACCGTCGGTCTCGATATGGGTGATCAGCGACCAGTCGGTCATGTCGAATACCGAGACCTGCCCCTTGTCGATGTGCGGCATCGCCATCACCCGGCGCCCATCCAGCTCCCAGGTGATGCCGGCGCCCAGGTGCGGCATGCCCTCCAGCGGCAGGTCGGCGACCTTGACCTCCTCGTCCATGTCGAACACCTGGCCGCCCTTGCCGCCGCGGGCGGCGCCGACCAGGTAGCGGTACTCCATGTCGAAGAAGAAGTCGTCGAGGTAGTCCGGCGCTTCCATGCGATGCAGGGCGAAGTCGCCGACCAGCGCCTCGTCCCCTTCGGCCCGCTCCTCGGGCCAGCGGATCTCCCACACCTCGGGGATGTCGCGCAGGGCGGCGACGAAGCTGTTGCGCGGCGGCGCGGTATAGACGGCGCTGACCCGCGAGGTCTCGCCGTTGAGCCCCTCCACTGGAATGGAAGCGATCAGCTCCAGGTTGCGCGCATCCAGCAGCACCAGGGTATGCGGCAGATAGTTGCCGGCCAGCACGTAGTTGCCGTCGGCCGATACCGCGATGTTGCGCATGTTGATGCCGGCACGCACCTCGGCGGTGACCTCGAGGTTGTAGATGTCGTACTTGGTCACCCAGCCGTCGCGGGAGCCGAAGAACACGTAGCGGCCGTCCGGGGTGTACTTGGGTCCGCCATGCAGCGCATAACGACTAGGGAAGCGGGTGATGCGCTCGAAGCGGTCGCCGTCGAGCAGACTGACGTGGTGATCGCCGATCTCCACCACGATGAACAGGTTCTTGAGATCCTCGACCTCGAACACCGGTTCGTCGGGCAGCGTGCCATAGGCGTGGCTGACCACGTGGCTGGCCAGGATGTCCGCATCGCTCCAGCTCGGCTCGACCTCGGGCGGCTCGTAGATCCACTCGGCCAGGGCGGCGATCTCGGCCTCGCCGAGCAGCTCACCGTAGCCGGGCATCTGGGTCGCGGCACGGCCGTCGCGGATCACCTCGACGGCCTCGGCGCGCTTGAGCCGCGAGAGGTTGTCGGGCAGCAGCGCCGGGCCGATGCCACCCAGCCGGCTCACGCCGTGGCAGATGGCGCAGTGGTGGTTGTAGAGCACGTTGGCGTCGGGCTCGTCGGCCAGCACCGGCATGGCAGGAACGACCAGGCCGCACAGCGCGCCGAGCAGCAGTTTGGTGGTTTTCACAGCGCCACCCTCCCCAGGGTCAAAGCGGGCTCGATATCGACATTGCTGCGGGTCAGGCGCGTCATACCGGGGGCCAGCGAATCGGCCAGACGCACCACCTCGCCCACCACGATCAGCGTGGGGGGCCGCAGCGCCTCGCGTTCGATCACCTCCACCAGATCGCCCAGGGTGGCGAAGACGTTGCGCTGCTCGGCGGTGGTGCCGCGTTCCACCAAGGCCACCGGGTGCTCCGCCGGCAGGCCGTGACGCTGCAGTTCGCGGCTGATCAGCGCGGCATTGGCCAGACCCATGTAGAACACCGCGGTGTGATGAGGCACCGCCAACGCGGCCCAGTCCAGCGCCAGCTCGCCGTCGGCCTTGGCGTGGCCGGTGACGAAGGTCACGCTCTGGGCATGGTCGCGGTGAGTGAGTGGGAAACCCGCATAGCTGGAGCAGCCCGAGGCCGAGGTGATGCCCGGCACCACGCGAAAGCCGATGCCGCACTCGATCAGGTATTCGGCCTCCTCGCCGCCGCGACCGAAGATGTAGGGGTCGCCGCCCTTGAGCCGCAGCACCCGCTTGCCCGCACGGGCCAGCTCGACCAGCAGGGCGTTGGTCTCCTCCTGGGGCAGCGAATGGTGGCTCGAGGCCTTGCCCACGTAGTAGCGCTCCGCCGCGGGTGGAGCCAGCGCCAGCACCTCCTGGGACACCAGCCGGTCGAACACCAGGCAGTCGGCCTGCTGCAGCAGCGACAGCGCACGCAGGGTCAGCAGGCCCGGGTCGCCGGGCCCGGCGCCGACGATGGCGACCTCGCCAGGCGCCAGCGGTGCCTCGTCGAGCTCGAAACCCGGATGTCTCGATTGGCGGTGTGTTGTCATGATCGGCCTCTCCCCGAAGCGTCAAACGGTCTTTTTTCGTGTTCCGAGGCCTACAGCTCGACGGCCTGAATCGTGTTGAAGGGGGCGGCCACGCGCCGCTGGCGGTCTTCTTCTACCCCGATCTCCTCATTGCTGAGGTAGCAGCCGGGGTCTTCCTCCCAGGGGTCGCCGGTGACCTTCCACGCCCGTACCCGGGTATTGCCGTTGCAGATGGCAAGGTAGCGACACTCGGCGCAGCGCCCCTTGAGCGGACGCGGACGCTGGCGAAAGCCCTGCATCAAGGCGTCCTGGCTGTCGCGCCAGATCTCCGAGAACGGCCGCTGGCGCACGTTGCCGATGGCGTGGTCCCACCAGAAGGTGTCCGGGTGCACGGTACCCAGGTTGTCGATGTTGGCGATGTACTCGCCCGAGGCGTTGCCGCCCCAGTGGGTCAGGCGCCGCTCCAGCGCCTCGACCTGGTCGGGGAAGTGCTGGCGCGCCCACATCAGCAGGAAGGGGCCGTCGGCGTCGTTGTTGCCGGTGACGTACTCGCGCTCGACGCCGCGCTCGAGTTCGGCCCGGCAGTGGTCGAACAGCCGGGTCATGGCGTCGCGGGTCATCTGGTACCAGGCGTCCTGCTTGCGGTGACGATGGCCGCGCCCGCCGTAGTTGAGGTGCGAGAGGTAGAACTTGTCGACGTCGTGCTCGTCGATCAGCGCCAGGATGTCGTCGAGCTGCTCGTAGTTCTGCTGGGTCAGGGTGAAGCGCAGCCCCACCTTGATGCCGTGCTGCTTGCACAGCTTGACCGCATGCATCGACTCGCGAAACGCCCCCTGACGGCGGCGGAACTCGTCGTGAGTGGCCTCGAGGCCGTCGATGCTGATGCCCACGTAGTCGTAGCCGCACTCGGCGATCTGCGCGATGTTGCTCTCGTCGATCAGGGTGCCGTTGGTGGAGAGCCCGGTATAGATGCCGAGCTGCTTGGCACGCCGGGAGATCTCGAAGATGTCAGGCCGCATCAGCGGCTCGCCGCCGGAGAGGATCAGCGCCGGTACGCGGAAGCGCTTCAAGTCGTCGAGCACACCGAAGACCTCGTCGGTGGAGAGCTCGCCCTTGAAGTCGATGTCCGCCGAGACGGTGTAGCAGTGCTTGCAGGTCAGGTTGCAGCGCCGGATCAGGTTCCAGATCACCACCGGGCCGGGGGGCTTGGGCGGTGAGGCGCCGGTACCGACGCCTTGGGGCGTGGGTTCGAGCAGCGATTTGACGTAGCGGGTGACGCGGAACATGCGGACCTCCTCTGGCGCGGCGCAGGCTTCAGCGCGGCGGACCGGGTCGGCGCGCGAGGCGCAGACCGGTCTTCTTGAGAATGCGGGAGCTGTACAGGATGCGATGGTCGCGGCAGGCCTCGCCGAGCCTCTCGCGCAGCGCTTCGGCCTGGCGCTCGACCTCGGCCTGGCTCTTGCCGTGCAGCATCACGAACAGGTTGTAGGGCCACTCGGGAAGATGGCGTGGGCGCCGGTAGCAGTGGCTCACGCCGGGAATGGCGGCCACTTCGCGCCCCAGGCGATCGATGTGGGCATCGTCCACGTCCCATACGGTCATGCCGTTGGCCACGTAGCCCAGCCGATAGTGGTTGGGAACCGCGGCGATGCGGCGAATCACGCCGCTCTGCTGCATGCGATGCAGGCGCGCGCGAACCTCTTCACCGGCCAGACCGAGCGACTTGCCCACCGCTCCCCAGGGGTCCGGTACCAGCGGCAGGCCGGCCTGAGTGGCCAAGACGATGGCGCGGTCGATGGCATCGAGGCCGTTCGCGCCGGCATCTTCGGCCAGCGGCTCAGACGGGCAGGTGGAGACGGACATGGAATTCCTCCTGCTTGGGCATGTTGAACACCGCAAGGCCGGTGGCGGCCTCGATCGCCGCGATGGTCTCGCCGATGCGCTCGGGGGTCTCGGTGGCCAGCACGAACCACATGTTGAGGCGATGCTCGCGACGGTAGTTGTGGGCCACCTCGGGAAAGGCGTTGACCGCCGCGGTGACTCGCTCGTAATCGGCTTCCGGCACTTCCAGCGCCGCCAGAGTCAGGCCGCCACCCAGCCGCTCGGCGTGGTACATGGGGCCGAAGCGGCTCAGCACGCCATCCTCCAGCAGCCGCTCGAGACGGTAGAGCAGCTCGCCTTCGGAGAGGTCGAGCTCGGCAGCCACCGCGGCATAGGGGCGCTCGACCAGCGGCAGTCCGTCCTGCAGGCGGTTGACGATGCGCCGGTCGGCATCGTCGAGTTCGGCCGGTTCGGGCCGGTGGCGGTGTACGACGCTCATGACTGCTTCTCCCGGGTATAGCGACCGCCGCACTGCTTGTAGGCCTTGAGGCTGAACAGCACGCGGTGAGGGGTATCGTGCAGGCCGTGTCGTTCGACGATGCCATCGAGCGCCTTCAGCACCCGCTCGCGCCGGCTGCCATGGATCATGCAGAACAGGTTGTAGGGCCAGTCGGGCAGGCGCCGCGGGCGGCGATAGCAGAGTGTCACGGCGGGCTCCGCGGCCAGCCGACGCCCGACCTCGGCCACGGCGGCATCGGGCAGGTCCCACACCACCATGGCGTTGGCGCGCATGCCCAAGGCGTGATGCCGGACCACCAGGCCCAGGCGCTTGATCAGGCCTTCCCGCTGCCAGCGCCCGACCCAGGCCAGCACCTCGCCTTCGCTCATGCCGCACTGCTCGGCCAGCGCCTGCCAGGGGCGTTCGGTCAGCGGCAGGCCACGCTCGAGCAACGAACGCAACCGCTGAGGGGATGCCCCCGGGCAGTGGCCGACCTGATCAAGCGACGCGCGGCTCATGACGCCTCCAGCTCGGCCCAGGGAATCGGGAAGCCGAGATCGATGTGATAACCCTCGACCATCGGCAGGCGCAGCAGCGGCACGCCCAGCTCCGCTTCCAGGGCTTCCAGCCGCGCTTCGAGCTGCAGCTCGTCGGCGGCGGTCATCACGAACCACAGGTTGAAATCGTGTTCACGCGCATAGTTGTGGTTGACCCCCGGCGAGCGGTTGATCACCTCCGCGACCCGGTCGCGCTCGGCCTCGGGCACCGCCACTGCCGCCAGCAGGCTGGCGCCGGCCCGGGCATGGTCGAACACCGGCCCGACCCGGCTCAGCACCTGGCCCTGTTGCAACCGCTGAAGACGCTCGATCACCTCCGCCTCGCTCGCTCCCAGACGCTCGGCCATGGCCGCAAAGGGCCGTTCGCAGAGCGGCAGGCCGCGCTGATAGGCATCGATGAGGCGACGGTCGAGTGAGTCGAGTGCAGCCATGGGCAGTGTCCCGGCAGGCCGAAGGAAGCATGATCTTAAGCGGTATCTTACATGCGACATCAGATCGGAAAGCGGTCATCGACGCTGCCGTTGACGCAAGTCAAAAGAGGCATTTCCAAAGTACCTTTTCAGCATCCTGGAAACCGCTACTTGCCGCGGCATTGACGTTCGTCAAAACAACGGCGTGACCGGAGCGCAACACTGCGTGAACGCCGCACCCCGTTGCCGGTGCGGCAAACGCTTTCCTTTGGCTGCATCGTGAGGCTTTCCATGCACCTGCCGGCCCTGCTGTTACTCCTTGCTCTAGTGCTCCCAGGCATCGCCATGGCGGAGCCTCACGCGGATGACGTCGACCCGCAGCGCCAGACCGAGCTGGAAACCCTGCTCTATCAGGACTGCGGCTCGTGCCACGGCATGACCCTGCGCGGCGGACTGGGGCCGGCAATGCCCCGCGACCGCATGGAAGGCTTCAGCGTCGAGGCGCTCGCCCACATCATCCAGTACGGCATTCCCGGCAGCGCCATGCCGGGCTGGAAGGCCCTGCTCAGCGACGCCGAGGCACGCTGGCTGGCGGAGCATCTGCGTACCGACAACCGCCTGAAAACGCTGCAACAAGACTGATCCGGAGACTGCTCATGGCTATTCCACACTCGCTGAAAACGCTGCTGGCCGGCAGCGCCCTGGCTCTGCTGACCGCCGGTCAGGCGCTGGCCGAGCCCCCCGCCCTGAACGGGGAGCTGCGCGGTACCGGCGACCTCGGCGTGGTGATCGAGCGCGCCACCGGCAGCGTGGCGCTGGTCGACACCAGCGCAAGGCAGGTGCTGCGTCATGTGGAAGGCTTCGGCGATCTCTCCCACGCCTCGGTGAAATTCACCCGCGACGCGCGTTACGCCTTCGTCTTCGGCCGCGACGGCGGCCTGACCCGGCTCGACCTGCTCACCGGCGAGATCGACGGGCGCATCATCCAGGGTGGTAACAGCATCGGCGGCGCCATCTCCCAGGACGGCCGCTTCGTGGCGGTGGGCAACTACGAACCGGGCGGGGTCAAAGTGTTCGACACCGAGACCATGGAGCTGGTCATCGACGTGCCGGCCACCTATCGGCGACCGGACGGCAGCACGGCCCAGGCCAAGGTGGTGGGGGTGGTGGACGTGCCGGGCAACGTGTTCGTCTTCAGCCTGTTCGAGGCCGGCGAGATCTGGACCCTGGACATGTCGCAGGACGAGCCCGAGCTGACCCAGTACCGCGACGTGGGCAGCATGCCCTATGACGCCCTGATCACCGCCAACGGCCGCTACTACATCGCCGGCCTGTTCGGCGAGGACGGCATGGCCCTGCTCGACCTGTGGCATCCGGAGAACGGCGTGCAGCGCATCCTGCCCGACTACGGCCAGAACGACTATGGCCAGGGCGAGCAGCGCCTGCCGGTGTACAAGATGCCCCACCTGGAGGGCTGGGCCATGGCCGGCGACCAGGCCTTCTTCCCTGCCGTGGGCCGCAACGAGGTGCTGGTGGCCGACACCCGCGACTGGTCGCTCACCAACCGCATCGAAGTGCACGGCCAGCCGATCTTCGTCATGAGCCGCCCCGACGAGCGTCAGGTGTGGGTCACCTTTGCCCACCCGCTCAACGACAAGGTGCAGGTCATCGACACCCAGACCCACGAGGTGATCCAGACCCTGGAGCCGGGCGCCTCGATCCTGCACAAGGAGTTCACCCCCCGCGGCGAGCACATCTGGATCTCGGCCCGGGACAGCAACCAGGTCGTGGTCTACGACACCCGCACCTTCGAAGAGCTGGCCAGGCTGCCCGCCCAGTCGCCGAGCGGGATCTTCTTCACCCACCGGGCTCACAGGATAGGGCTATGAATCAGGGCTATGAGCCAGGGCTATCCCGCTTCTGCATGACCCTCATCAAAAGCCGCTCTGTCGTAGTCGACTAGCATGGTCGGGTTTCCCCAGACTGCGAGGAGAGCGACATGGAGCTCGTCTGCCCGGCCGGCAACCTGCCGGCCCTGAAACGGGCGGTGGATGAAGGCGCCGATGCCGTCTACTTCGGCTTCCAGAACGCCACCAACGCCCGGCAGTTCGCCGGCTTGAACTTCACCGACAAGCGCGCCCGCGAAGGCATCGACTACGCCCATGCCCGGGACAAGCGGGTGTTCTGCGCCATCAACACCTATCCGCAGCCCGACGGCTGGGCCCAGTGGACCCGCGCCGTGGACCAGGCCGCCGAGCTCGGCGTCGACGCCCTGATCATGGCCGACATGGGCCTGCTCGACTATGCCGCCCGTCGCTATCCGGAGCTCCCCCGCCACCTCTCGGTGCAGGGCTCCGCCACCAGCCACGAGGCGCTGCGCTTCTACCACGACCAGTTCGGCATCAAGCGCGCCGTGCTGCCGCGGGTGCTCTCCATCACCCAGGTGCGCGACCTGGCCAAGCAGAGCCCGGTGGAGCTCGAGGTGTTCGCCTTCGGCAGCCTGTGCATCATGGCCGAGGGGCGCTGCTACCTGTCGTCGTACCTCACCGGCGAGTCGCCCAATACCCGCGGGGTCTGCTCGCCGGCGGCCCACGTGCGCTGGGAGGAGACCCCGCAAGGCCTCGAGTCGCGCCTCAACGGCGTACTGATCGACCGCTACGGCGACGGCGAGCGGGCCGGCTACCCCACCCTGTGCAAGGGGCGCTTCGAGGTCGGCGGCGAGACCTACCACGCCATCGAGGAGCCCACCAGCCTCAACACCCTGGAGCTGCTGCCGGAGCTGCGCGAGCTGGGCATCAGCGCGGTGAAGATCGAGGGCCGCCAGCGCAGCCCCGCCTACGTGTCGAAGGTCGCCGGCATCTGGCGCCAGGCGCTGGACCGCCTGGAGCGCGCGCCGGAGCGCTTCCACCCCGACCCTGCCTGGATGGCCGGCCTCGGCGAGGTCTCCGAGGGCGCCACCACCACCCTGGGCGCCTACGAACGCCGCTGGAAATAGGAGGTTTCATGTCATCCGATTCCCTGCAGCTCGCCCTGGGCCCGGTGCTGTTCTACTGGACCCGCGAGCGCTACGCCGACTTCTACCGCGAGGCCGCCGACTGGCCGGTGGAGATCGTCACCCTGGGCGAATCCGTCTGCTCGCGCCGCCGCGACATGAAGCTCGACGACTGGCTCGGCATCGGCCGCGAGCTGGCCCAGAGCGGCAAGCAGGTGGTGCTGGCGAGCCAGACCCTGATCGAGTCCGAGGCCGACCTGCGCGACCTGCGCAAGCTGTGCGACAACGGCGAGTTCATGGTCGAGGCCAACGACCAGAGCGCCCTGCAACGCCTGGCCGCCGCCGGCCTGCCCTTCGTTGCCGGGGCGGCGCTGAACCTCTACAACCCGGCTTCCATCGGCGTGATGGCGCGGGCCGGCATGCAGCGCTGGCAGGCGCCGGTGGAGATGTCGCGTGACGATCTCGCCCGGCTGCTAGCCGACTGCACCGCCGAGGGGCTCGATGCGCCCTGCGAGGTGTTCGCCTACGGTCACCTGCCGCTGGCCTGGTCGTCGCGTTGCTTCACCGCACGGCGCCACCAGAAGCCCAAGGACCGCTGCATGTTCGTGTGCCAGAAGTACCCCGAGGGCCTGGCACTGCGCTCCCAGGAATCCAAGGAAGTGTTCACCCTGAACGGCATCCAGACCCTCTCCGGCGCCTGCCAGGACCTGCGCCACGAGATCAAGGACATGACCGCGATGGGCGTGGGCGTGGCGCGCCTGAGCCCCCGCGCCGAGGGCATGGCCGAGGTGGTCGCCGCCTTCGACGCCGCCCGCCGCGGCGAGCTGCCCGCCGCCGATCCGCTCAGCCTGGTCGAGGCCGAGGTGTGCGATGGCTACTGGCACGGTCGCCCGGGCATGGACAACAGCCGGCTGCCCGCCGGCTGAACCGCCCGCCATGAGCGCCTTTGCGGCCGTCTTCGAGCCCCGCCAGCCGGCGGGGCTCGTCGTTCCTCAAGTTTTCAACTGGACTTTTTCTGACCTGGGTCATGTTCTCCCGCTGCCGAAGGCACTAGCCTTCAAACACCATATGTTGTGGTTGAAAACACCAAACGGCAGCACATATAGGGAGATTACGGTGAACGCCCCCACAAGCCAGGCCGGCCCGCGCCGCATCGACGTCGCCTCGACCGTCAACGAGTACCTCGAACGCGCCGACTGGCGCGTGCACGCCAACGCCAACCAGGGCTACTCCCTGGGCGGGCTGATCCTCAACGTCTCGGGCAAGCTGATCGCCAATTATTGGCTCGACGAGGTCTACCCGGCCGAGGTCGGCACCGCCCACCGCGAGGGCGACCTGCACATCCACGATCTCGACATGCTGTGCGGCTACTGCGCCGGCTGGTCGCTGCGCCAGCTGCTGATCGAGGGCTTCAACGGCGTGCCCGGGCGCGCCGAGAGCGGCCCGCCGCGCCACCTTTCCAGCGCCCTGGGGCAGATGGTCAACTTCCTCGGCACGCTGCAGAACGAGTGGGCCGGCGCCCAGGCCTTCAGCTCCTTCGATACCTACCTCGCCCCCTACGTGCGCAAGGACGGCCTCGACTATCCGGCCGTCAAGCAAGCGATCCAGGAGTTCATCTACAACCTCAACGTGCCGTCGCGCTGGGGCAGCCAGACGCCCTTCACCAACCTCACCTTCGACTGGGTGTGCCCGGCGGACCTGCGCGACCAGGTACCGATCGTCGGCGGCGAGGAGCAGCCCTTCACCTACGGCGAGCTGCAGGCGGAGATGGACCTGCTCAACCGCGCCTACCTGGAGGTGATGGAGGCCGGCGACCGCCAGGGACGGGTGTTCACCTTCCCCATCCCCACCTACAACATCACCCCCGATTTCGACTGGGAGAGCGACAACGCCGAGCGGCTGTTCGCACTGACCGCCAAGTACGGCCTGCCCTACTTCCAGAACTTTCTCAACTCCGACCTGGAGCCGCACATGGTGCGCTCCATGTGCTGCCGCCTGCAGCTCGACCTCTCTGAGCTGCTCAAGCGCGGCAACGGCCTGTTCGGCAGCGCCGAGCAGACCGGCTCGCTGGGCGTGGTGACGCTCAACTGCGCGCGGCTGGGCTACCGCTTCGCCGGCGACCGGGCGGGCCTGTTCACCGAGCTCGACCGCCTGCTGGCGCTGGGTCGCGACAGCCTGGAGCTCAAGCGCGAGCGCATCCAGCAGTGGATGGACGAAGGGCTCTACCCCTATACCCAGCGCTACCTGGGCACCCTGCGCAACCACTTCTCCACCCTGGGCGTGAACGGGCTCAACGAGATGGTGCGCAACTTCTGCGACGACCGCTACGACATCACCGTCCCCGAGGGGCGCCAGCTCGCCCTGGAAGTGCTCGACCACGTGCGCGTCAGGATGCAGGAATTCCAGGCCGAGACCGGCCATCTCTACAACCTGGAAGCGACCCCGGCGGAGGGCACCACCTATCGCTTCGCCCGCGCCGACGCCGAGCGCTTCCCGGGCATTCTGCAGGCCGGTACGCCGGAGGCGCCCTACTACACCAACTCGAGCCAACTGCCGGTGGGGCACACCGACGACCCCTTCGAGGCGCTGATCCATCAGGACCCGCTGCAGACCCGCTACACCGGCGGCACCGTGCTGCACCTCTACATGCGCGAGCGGCTCTCCAGCGCCACCGCCTGCCGCAAGCTGGTGCACACCGCGCTGTCGCGCTTCCGCCTGCCCTACATCACCGTGACGCCGACCTTCTCGATCTGCCCGGTGCACGGCTATCTGGCCGGCGAACACGAGTTCTGCCCCAAGTGCGACGAAGCACTGCTGGCAAGACGCGCCGCGGCCCTACCGGCCTGAGCGTTTTTTCACCGCTGTCATCACCCCTTTGGAAGGAGCCAAACCATGACGAACATCGACACCCTGCCCACCGAACAACGCCAGCGCTGCGAGGTCTGGACCCGCGTGATGGGCTACCACCGCCCGGTCAGCCAGTTCAACGTCGGCAAGCGTTCCGAGCACCGCGAGCGCCGTCACTTCACCGAGCGGGCCGCCGCCCTGACGCCCTGACATTCGACCGACTGAGCGGCCGGGCCCTGCGCCCGGCATGCGCCCACATCTGGGTAAGGAGCTTCCCGATGATCGCCACCGACCTCGACTCGTCCTCAGCCGAGTTTCTCGACGGCATCCGCCTGCCCATTGCCGGCCTGACCCAGATGACCACCCTGGACTACCCGGATCACCTGGCCTGCGTGGTGTTCCTGCAGGGCTGTCCGCTGCGCTGCGGCTACTGCCACAACGGCCACATGATGCCGCCGCGGCGCGGCGACGAGAGCGAGTGGCAGGCGGTGCGAGAGTTCCTGGAGAGCCGCCGGGGGCTGCTCGAGGCGGTGGTGTTCAGCGGCGGCGAGCCGACGCTGCACAACGCCCTGCCGACGGCGGTACGCGAGGTGAAGGCGATGGGCTTCAAGGTCGGCTTGCACACCGCCGGCCCCTACCCGGCGCGGCTCTCGCGGCTGCTGCCGTGGCTCGACTGGGTGGGGCTCGACGTGAAGGGGCGCGGGGGCGACTTCGACCGTATCTGCGGGCGCCCCGGCATCTGGCAGCGCAACAGCCAGAGCCTGATGGCGCTGCTCGACGGCGGCGTCGACTTCGAATGCCGCACCACCGTGCACTGGCGCGACTTCTCGCTGGCCGAGGTGGAGCGCCTGGCCCTGACCCTGGCCGACTGCGGCGTGCGCCGCTACGCCATCCAGGTGGCCCGCACCCGCCAGTGCCTCGACCCGGCCTACTGCCAGCCGGTGGAAAACGCCCCGCCACGGGCGATGCTGGCCGGGCTGGTGAAGCGATTGGCGCCCCACTTCGAGCGCATCGAACTCAGGGAGTGAGTTTCAGATTCTCCGGCCCGAATGCATCGGGCAGTAGTTCCTCCATGGTGTAGCGCTTGAGCAACCTGCCCTCGGCGTCGACCACGTGGATGCGTGTCGCGGCGTCGGCGAACTCGCGGATGCGCTGGCGGCAGTCGCCGCAGGGGGTGCACAGGTGCTCGCCGGGGCCGATCACGTAGACGTGACGCAGCCGCCGCTCGCCGGCGCTGACCATAGCGGCGATGGCCGAGGCTTCCGCGCACAGTCCCTTGTAGTGGGCCACCTCGACGTTGGCGCCGAAGTAGCGCGCGCCGCTCTCGCTCTCCACCATGGCGCCCACCGGATGCCGCGAATAGGGCGCGTAGGCGTTGCCGCGCGCCGCGATCAGCGCGCCGACGACACTCGGATCGACCTGCGGATCGATGTCGCTCATGCCGCCCCCGCCGCGTCGTCGCGCAGCACCGCGTCGAGGGCCACCTCGACCATCTCGTTGAAGCTGCGCTCGCGGGCCTCGCTGGGCAACGACTCGCCCTTGAGGATGTGGTCGGAGACGGTGCAGATGGTCATCGCCCGGCCGCCGAACTCCGCCGCCACGCCGTAGAGCCCCGCCGCCTCCATCTCCACGCCGACGATGCCGTAGCGCTTCATCAGCGTGAACAGCTCCGCCTGGGGGTTGTAGAACAGGTCGGCCGAGAACAGGTTGCCCACCTTCACCGGCACGCCCTGAGCCGCGGCGGCATCCACCGCGTGGCGGGTCAGTTCGAAGTCGGCGATGGCGGCGAAGTCGTGACCCATGAAGCGGGTGCGGTTGACCGCCGAGTCGGTGCTCGCGCCGAGGCCGATCACCACGTCGCGCACCGCCACGTCGTCACGCACCGCGCCGCAGGAGCCGACCCGGATCAAGCGCTGCACGCCATAGTCGGTGATCAGCTCCTTGGCGTAGATGGAGACCGAGGGGATGCCCATGCCGTGGCCCATCACCGAGATGTCGCGGCCGCGGTAGCGCCCGGTGAAGCCGAGCATGTTGCGCACGCTGGTGACCTCGCGGGCGTCCTCGAGGAAGGTCTCGGCGATGTGCTTGGCGCGCAGCGGGTCGCCGGGCATCAGCACGGTGTCGGCGAAGATGCCGCGTTCGCCCTGGATATGGGGAGTCGCCATGTCACGTTTCCTATGCAGCGAGAGGGTCAAAACCAATGAAGCTCGTGCCGTCGGCCATGGGCGGAAGGCCCAGGTGCGCCGCCAGGCTCTGGCCGATGTCGGCGAAGGTGTCGCGCGCACCCAGCGAACCGGGGGCGAGCCCGGCCCCCAGCGCCAGCACCGGGACCCGCTCGCGGGTGTGGTCGGTGCCGTGCCAGGTAGGATCGCAGCCGTGGTCGGCGGTGATCACCAGCAGGTCGCCGTCGCGCAGTCTGGCCAGCAGCTCGGGCAGCCGCGCGTCGAAGGCCTCCAGCGCGGCGGCATAACCGGTCACGTCGCGCCGATGGCCGTAGAGAGTGTCGAAGTCGACGAAGTTGGTCATCACCAGCGAGCGCTCGCCGGCCTCGTCCAGGGCGGCCAGGGTGGCGTCCATCAGCGCATCGTGGCCGCTGGCCTTGAGCGTGCGCGTCACCCCGCAGTGGGCGTAGATGTCGGCGATCTTGCCGATGGCGATCACCTCGCCGCCGTCGTCGCACAGCTTCTGCAGTACCGTGGGTGCGGGCGGCTCGACGCTGTAGTCGCGGCGGTTGGCGGTGCGGGTGAAGTCCGCCGCGCTCTGGCCGACGAAGGGCCGCGCGATCACCCGGCCGATGTTGTAGGGCTCGAGCAGGCGCCGGGCGGTCTCGCACAGGGCATGAAGCCGCGCGAGGCCGAACGACTCCTCGTGGGCGGCGATCTGCAGCACCGAATCCGCCGAGGTGTAGACGATGGGCTTGCCGCTGGCCATGTGCTGCTCGCCGAGCCGGGCGATGATCTCGGTGCCCGAGGCATGACAGTTGCCCAGCACGCCGGGCAGCTCGCCCTCGCGGATCAGCGCTGCGAGCAGCTCGGGCGGAAAGCTCTCCTCGCGGTCGAGGAAGTAGCCCCAGTCGAAGCGCACCGGCACCCCGGCAATTTCCCAATGGCCCGAAGGGGTGTCCTTGCCCGAGGAGATCTCCCCGGCGTGGCCGTAGGCGCCGATCACTTCGGCCGGCAGCTCGACGCCCTCGGCCCAGGTGCCGGTGCTCTCGCGGTGGGCGTGGAACAGCCCCAGCCGGCCCAGGTTGGGCAGTGCAAGCGAGCCCTGACGATCGGCACCGTCACACTCTCCACGAGAGCAGGCGGCGGCGATATGGCCCAGGGTGTCGGCCCCGGCGTCGCCGAAGCGCTCGGCATCGGGGGCCGCGCCGATGCCGAAGGAGTCGAGTACCAGCACGATGGCGCGAGTCATGGCGCCTCCCGACGGATCACGTCTTGAATGAGTGTAGGCAGTACGACGCCTCCGGGCGCGACGTCGTTCACTTCGATGGCCTCACGCAGCTGGCTGGCGGCGCGCTCGGCGTCGGCCTCGCTTGCCGCATGCACCCAGGCCAGCGGGCGTTCGCCGTCGACGGCGTCGCCGAGAGCGGCGATGCCGGTCAGGCCAACGGAATGATCGATGGCATCGCTCGGCGCACGGCGCCCGCCGCCCAGCGTCACCACGGCAAGCCCCACGGCGCGGGTGTCCATGCGCGTGACCCGGCCGCCGCGCGCGGCATGCACCGGGCGCACCACAGGCGCCCGGGGCAGATGGCGCTCGGGGCGTTCGAGCAGGTCGGCGGGACCGCCCAGCCCAGCCACCATGCGCGCGAAGCGCTCGGCGGCAGCGCCCGAGGCGAGCCGCTCGTCGAGCAGGGCCAGGGCGCCTTCATGGTCTCTGGCCAGCCTGCCGGCCAGCAGCAGCTCGGCGGCAAGCGTGCGGGTCACCTCCAGCAGGCGCCCGCCCCGCTTGTTGCAGAGGAGCAGGTCGATGGCCTCGCGTACCTCGACGGCGTTGCCGGCGCAGGGCGCCAGCGGCTGGCTCATGTCGGTGAGCAGCGCGGTGGTCGGCGTGCCGGCGCGGCTGGCTACCTCGGCGATGGTCTGCGCCAGCTCCCGCGATTTCTCGAGGGTGGGCATGAAAGCGCCACTGCCGGTCTTGACGTCCATCACCAGGGCGTCGAGGCCGCAGGCGAGCTTTTTCCCCAGGATCGAGCTGACGATCAGCGGCAGCGACTCCACCGTGGCGGTGACGTCGCGGATGGCGTAGAGCCGCCGGTCGGCCGGGGCCAGTTCGGCGGTCTGGCCGACGATGGCCACGCCCGCCTCGCGTACCAGAGCGCGGAAGCGATCCCGCGAGGGAGCAATGTCGTAGCCGGGAATCGCCTCGAGCTTGTCCAGGGTGCCGCCGGTATGGCCCAGGCCGCGGCCGGAAACCATCGGCACGTAGCCGCCGCAGGCGGCGATCCAGGGTCCCAGCACCAGCGAGACGAGGTCGCCCACGCCGCCGGTGGAGTGCTTGTCGAGTACCGGCCCCGGCAGGTCGAGCCCCTCGCCCAGACCGCGCCACGCCAGCACCTCGCCGGAGTCGCGCACCGCCTCGGTCAGTGCCACCGTCTCGGCGGCATTCATGCCGTTGAGGAAGATCGCCATGGCCAGCGCACCGACCTGGGCGTCGGAGAGGCTGCCGTCCGCGATACCGCCCACCAGCTCGCCTATCGCCTCGGGCGAGAGCGCCTGGCCATCGCGCTTGGCGCGGATAAGCTCCTGGGGAAGCGCACGGAACGTCATCAGTAGCCCTCCGTCGAGCCCTTGTCCTGCTCGACGCCCAGGGTCTCGAGCAGGCTGCCGAGCAGCCCCGAGGCGCCGAAGCGGAAGTGCGCCGGCGTGATCCACTCGGCCCCCATCACCCGCTCGGCGAGCTGCAGGTAGGCGGCGGCATCCTCGGCGGTACGCACCCCGCCGGCGGCCTTGAAGCCCACGTCGCGGCCGCTTGCCTTGATCGCGGTGAGCAGGATCTTGGCCGCATCCAGGGTGGCGTTGACCGCCACCTTGCCGGTGGAGGTCTTGAGGAAGTCGGCGCCGCCGTCGATGGCCAGCATGCCGGCACGGTCGATCAGCCCGGCCTCCTTCAATTCGCCGGTTTCCAGGATCACCTTGAGCACGGCGTCGCCGCACTCTCGCTTGCACGCCTCGACCAGCTTACGGCCGACCTCGGCGTCGCCCGCCATCAGCGCGCGGTAGGGAAAGACCACGTCGACCTCGTCGGCGCCGGCGGCGATGGCCGCGCGGGTCTCGGCCGCGGCGCGTTCGACGTCGGCCTCGCCGTGGGGGAAGTTGGTCACCGTGGCCACCTTGACCTTGCCGGCCAGGCCCTGTTCGGCCAGCGCCGCGCGGGCACTCTGTACGAAGGCGGGGTAGACGCACACCGCCGCCGGGTGGCCCACGGGCGTGTTGGCGCGGGCACACAGCTCGCGAATGACGGTATCGTTGTCGTCGTCGTTGAGGCTGGTGAGGTCCATCAGCGCCAGGGCCTGGCGCGCGGCCTGCTGCAGTTCGGTCATGACGTTACCTGTCGAAGCGAAGTGAATTGGCGGCGACCATCAGATCACCCCGCCGATGGAGAGAAAGAAACCGGCAATGGCCGCCGACATCAGGTTGGAGAGGGTGCCGGCCAGCACCGCCTTGACGCCGAAGCGGGCGATGTCGTGGCGCCGGCTCGGGGCGATGCTGCCCAGGCCGCCGAGCAGGATGGCAATCGACGAGAGGTTGGCGAAGCCGCACAGGGCAAAGGAGAGAATGGCGATGGTGTGGCCGCTCATGGCCTGGCCGGTATTCGTCACTATCGCGTCGCCGTCGATGTAAGGCGCCAGATTGATGTAGGCGACGAACTCGTTGACCACCAGCTTCTGGCCGATGAAGGAGCCGGCCAGGGTGGCCTCCGCCCAGGGCACGCCGAGCACGAAGGCGAGCGGCGCGAACAGCCAGCCGAGGATCAGCTCCAGGCTCAGCTGCTCGAATCCGACCCAGTCGCCGACACCGCCCAGCATGCCGTTGATCAGTGCGATCAGCCCGATGAAGGCGAGCAGCATGGCGCCGACGTTGGCGGCCAAGCGCAGCCCCGACGAGGCCCCCGCCGCCGCCGCGTCGAGTACGTTGACCGGCCGGTCCTCCGCCTCGATCACCTCGCTGGCCTCCTCGACGTCGTCCACCGGCTTCTCGGTCTCGGGCATGATCAGCTTGGCGAACAGCAGGCCGCCGGGGGCCGCCATGAACGAGGCCGCCACCAGGTACTCCATGGGGATGCCCAGCGCCGCATAGCCGGCCAGCACCGAACCGGCCACCGAGGCCAGCCCGCCGCACATTACCGCGAACAGCTGCGAGGGGGTCATGCGGGCAATGAAGGGGCGCACCACCAGCGGCGCCTCGGTCTGGCCGACGAAGATGTTGGCGGTGGCCGAGAGCGACTCGGTGCGCGAGGTGCCCAGCGCCTTCTGCAGCGCGCCGCCGAGGATGCGGATCACCCACTGCATGATGCCGATGTAGTAGAGCACGGCGATCAGCGAGGAGAAGAAGATGATCACCGGCAGCACCTTGATGGCGAAGACGAAGCCGATGTTGTCGGTATCGGCGAGGCCACCGAAGAGGAAGTCGATGCCGTCGTTGGCGTAGAGCACCACCTGGCTGACCCCGGCGGAAATGGTCTGCAGCACCGTCTGACCGAACGGCACGTAGAGCACGAAGGCGCCGATCCCGGCCTGGATGGCGAAGGCGCCACCCACGGTTCGCAGGCGGATGGCCCCACGGTTGGTGGAAAAGATGAGAGCGATGACGATCAGCGTCGCCATGCCGACCAGGCTCATGATGGCAGTCATGGAATCCTTCCTTTGGTGCCGGCGGCGATGTGCCAGGACCCGCCGCATCTGGTTGTCGTGATATCAGCGCAGGGGAAGACTGCACGAATGTGAAAAATATAACATCCCCTGTAACAGTTCCAACATTCGCCTTGCACAAACGCCGAAGCCGCCATCGCTGGATGGCGGCTTCGGCGTTCTGGCTTACTGGCTGGCGCCGGCGGTGGCTCGGAAAGGCGGTACCTTACTTCAACCGAAGTCCTTGCGCAGCGCCTCGAGCACGTCGAAGGCGCGCAGCAGATCCTCACGGGAAACGCTGCTGAAGCGGTTGAGCGAACGCTTGAGCTCGGTGGTCGATACTCCGTCGGTACGGGGCAGGTAGACGACCTCGCAATAGCGCGACAGGTAGTCGAAATGACCGCGCCAATCGTCGCCGATGGCGAAGGTGTGCACGTCGTAGCGCTGAATGTCGTCGACCTTCTGCTCCCAGCAGGTTTCGGGAATGACGGCATCCACATAACGAATGGAGCGCACGATCTCGGCGCGCTGCTCGAAGGGGATCAGGGTGCGCTTGCCCTTGCCGGCGTTGAACTCGTCGGTCGAGACCGCCACGATCAGGCGGCTTCCCATCTCCGCCAGGCGGCGCAGCAGGTTGAGATGGCCGATATGGAACATGTCGAAAGTGCCATAGGTAATCACGCATCCGCTCATCGCGTTATCCTCCTGTGCGGGCAAATCGTTCAACCCTTCGCGGTCATTTCCCTCATTCACTTCCGGTGGCGCTCATAGCAGGACTGGGGAAGCATCAGTACGGCGACATGTGCGCAGTGGCTCAGGCCCAGTCCGGACAGCGAGATTGCGGCAAGTTCGGCCTTCACCGAGAGCCCAAGCCGCTTCTTCCGCGCCGCCCGGTCAAGCACCTTGCGATTGATGGTCGCCCTTAGATAACGCGCTTCCCGCCACGACAACCGAGCCGAACATTGCGCAAGCCATTCAGCATCGGGGCGGGGGGGAGTCGACTCGCCTGCATCCCGATTGCCGTTGCGGTCATCGCTGAGCCACAGGCAGGTAACGGTATCGTCGTAGTGGATCGCCGCCAGCTCGCACAGCACCTTGAGCCAGAAATGGATATCGCCATCGTCGCGCAAGCCGTCTAGCGGAAAGCCGCCCAGCGCCAGAAAACGCCCGCGACGAATGCAGGTGCCGCCGGTGTGAATGAAGTCGTGCTGGGCAATGGCTGCCAACGCCGTCCGCCGAGGGATCACCCCACTGGGCAGGCTGGCCGTTCGTGGCAACCTGCGATGCCCTTCCATCTGCTGATAGGCGTTGACGAACAGCTCGATGTCGGCGTGCCTGGCGATGGCCTCGGCATAGCGGGAGAGGTGATCGAAGAGCAGGATGCTGTCGGCATCGAAGAACACCAGCCAGGCGGCCCTGGCCTGCTCCGCTCCGAAGTTTCTGGCCTCCTGGGCTCCACCCTCGTCTTGTCGATACAGGCGTAGCCGGCCCTTGCCTGCATGTTGTTCGAGCAGTTGGTAGGAGCCGTCGGTCGAGCCGCCGTCCACCGCAATGACCTCGAAATCGCGATAGGTTTGCTGATAGAGGCTGGCAAGCGAGTCCGTCAGCGTCGCTACCTGATTGAGGACAGGTATCACGACCGAGAAGAATGCCATGTCAGTGACTCCGACGGCGACGCCAGCGATGTTGATAGGCGAGCGTCAGCCCGCCGTCCCCAGGTCGTATCTGATGCAGCAGCCAGCGAGAAAGAAGGCGGCGCCCCAGGTCAAGCTCATAGAGCGTTCGATGCCACAGCAAGGCGAGGCGCTTTCCCCTCACCAAGGCCTGCATCATGCTCAGGTCACGGCGGTCCGCAAAGGTGCCGCGCGAATGCTTGAAGCGAATGATCTGCTCGAACGAGACACAACGGAGCTCGCCCAGGCGAAAATGACAGGAGGGGGTAGCCAGCATTTCCCGTAGCGAACGCCCATGGTGATGACTCGCGTCGTCGTTGCGCCTGATCCGCGGTCGATGCGTCGTCTCGTCCTCGAGAGCCAAGTAGTCGATGCACTCGGCCTTGCGTACCCCGTACAGCTCGAGCACCAGACTCGCATCCAGCAGCACCTCGTCATGGCGGAAGCGATTGTTGGCGAGGAACGAGCGAAAGTACGAGAGTCTGGCCGCAGTGACGGTATAACGCCCCAGGCGGGCATGACGCAGGAAGTGGCCGGCGCTGTCGTCGAGCAGCCAGCGCGCCAACTGGGCCGCCTCCTCACCAACCAGAATCAGCCAGCCATCCCGCGGTGCATGGTGGCCTCCCTCGGCTACAGGTAACGGTTGATATACCAGCAGCTCCAGCGCGGTTTCTCGCCCCGGTAGAATGATCCCGACCAGCGCTTCCAAGTTCGCTCTGGCACGCGGTGTGAGCCGCACACGCTCGCGGTAGCCGACCTCGGCCAGGGCACAAGGCAGCCTTTCACGCCCGCACGCTCCACGCGGCTTGAGGGCAAGCCGCCAGCAAGAGCCGCTCCGCTCCAGCGCTTCGACGGCGGCGCTGCGTGACATGGGCTCAGATGGAAAACTCAGGCCTGCGTATGATGCTTTCATGGCATCTGCTCCACTCCGCCTAGGCTGCGTGAGGGATTGGATCAGCCAAGGAAGTTGTAGTTGTCAGCGATCCACCGGTTGCGCTTCGCCAGTCGCCTCAGAGTGTCCCGATCGGGTCGCCACCCCAGCCCTGCAAGAAAGGCATCGAGCCGTTCGAGCGTCATGTCAAGCTCCTGGGCGGCATAGCTCGACTGACCGTGCAGCGTCTCGAGAATGCCCCGGTAGTCGTGGTCCTTGGGCGGCCTGACCTGGGCATTGCGCTCACTGAACTCCGACGGGATACCCGACAGATATCCCTTGTGGTAAATCGCGTGATAGCTCAGTGACAGGAAGTGCTCATCGGCCGCGGGAACGCGAACGAGTCCCTTCATCCAGATCGCGTTGGCAAGAATTTGCCGAGCCTTCGCCGCGGGGTAGTAGCTGCCTTGGTGATGGCTCGTTCCCGGCAGTCCGCTGACGCTGTAGAGGTCGCAGGCGATATCCCGCTTGCGACGATTGACGCTCACACACTCGCTGAGCTTTCCGACATCCTCGTCGGCAACGAGAATATCGACGTCCTCGCCCGGTTCGATGACAGGCAGGGAGTCGAACCAGCGCAGCACGACGTAATCGACCTCCCTCTTCTTGAGCGCATCGAGAAAGCCCATCATGCCCAGCCGTCCGTCGATGTAGCGCCGGTGCGTCATCGGTCGCCCCAGGTGGCTGGCATAGCGCTGCCTGGCGTAGCGCTTGATCTTGTTGAGCAGCATGTTCCCCACCCCCGTTCATCGATGCACTTGCGCATCCCGGCGCGTCGTGCTGTCCTGCATGGGTGCTATTGCGGCGATCTCAGGCTGCCGGCCCCAGACCGACCGACCTCCTGCACCGGTTTGGCCCGTGGCATACTCTTTCCGGTCATGCGCCGTAGCTTGCGCCAGCCCATGCGACGCACGCCTGCCAAGGTGATGGCAACCAGCGTGATACGCCGCACCACGACCAGCACAGGGCGTGGAAAGGAATAAAGGCACATGAAGCGCGGCAGACCGGTATACGTCAGCCAGCGACGCAGGTAGGGGCGACGCTGGGTCGTGGGGGGTATGTCACCGGGGAAGGTGTCCGGCACCGGATACCAGGCGTAGTTACCCTTCAAGGTGTCCTGCTCTTGATCGCCGGGCTGAAGGAACTCGAAATCGATCACCTTGAGCCCCTTGCAGGGGTCGTAGATCACGTTGTGGGGATTGAAATCGATGCACTCATAGCCCAGCTGTCGGTAGTGCAGGATGATCGCTCGCAGCCGCTCGATCGCCCATATCGGCAGCAGCCCATGCGGGTAGAACAACGGCTTGGGCGAAAGAATGCTCGGCAGACTGTTTTCGTACCACTCGAACACCAGATAGTGAGAGCCGATTTCTAGGATGCGCGAGACCTCCGGCAGCGAGCTGCCCAACTCACGCGCCTTGACCTCACGCTCGAGGAAACGCTCGCGACCCGGTCGAAAGGTCTTGCAGATCGCCCACCGCCCGTGGAAGTCGATCAACTCCACCTTGGCCCGGCGGGCATGCTTGCTCAAATCGGCCAGCACCGGGTATGGCGAGGCGAAGGCGGCATTGCGCTGTCGGGCGCACGCCACCACCTCATCCACTCTCTCGGGCGCCACAATGCCGAGATACTCCACGGCCTGCATGGCGTTGTCGGAGGAGTGAACGGGGTTGCAGTGCTGCGAGGTGGGTTGGCCCCGGTTGACCAGGCGGCGCATCTGCTCCTTCACCGTGAACACTCGGGCATTGTCCACCAGCTCGGAGGCGCCCGATGCCTTCGAGGGCGAGAGGTCCGGATAGACATCGTGGGTCACCAGGAGGTACGCAGGCAGGCCTCCACTGGTCGGGTACGGTCCTCGCCCCCAATTGCCGCCGCGGATCAGATCGGCCACCTCGTCGCGTTGCTCACCGCTGATCGGCGCCTCATGGAGCACGTCGAACCCGTTGCGGACAAGCACCTCCCGCAGCCCATCGAGCCTCTCCAGCCCGCGCTCACGGATGAGATATACCGCCAGGCCCGGCGCGACGTCTTGGGTCGAGACCTGCAGGCGCAGCTTCAGCCAGGGATTGACTGCAGACAGCTTCTCCACGGTATCCGAAAGCGGTGCCCAGCCAGCCTCGCCGAGCAGCCCATCCAGCGACTCGAGGTCGAGCCGGATAGGTGGCGGCCACAGGCCGCAGCGGGCGTTCAGCGCCTTGATGGCGCTGGCGTGGGGCGATGCCATGTAGCCATCGCCGATGGCGCTCTCGCTGGCCAGGCCGCTGGCCAAGCCGAGGTGGTAAACTGCTTCCACGCTCAGTGCCATCAGTCGCTCTGCATCGCTGGCCAGGCGGGGGGCGGGCTGGGCACGGGCCGCAGCAAGCAGTTCACGTGCCCGTCGCACCGGCAGGTAGGCCACCTTGTTGCGGTCACTGCCCGGCAGCCCGCCCACGCTGTAGAGGGTACAGCGCAGATCGCCCGACCGCGCGGTGGTGCCGAGCAGCGCCGCTGCCTGCGGCAGGCCGTCGTCGGCCACCAGCAGCACCACCTCCTCACCGCTGGGCCAGGCCACCTCCGCGCCGGGCCAGTGCAGGAAAAGATGGTCGACGCCGCGCTCCGCCAAGGTCTCGGCCAGCCTATCGAACCCCGCCTGCCCGGCAACGTAATAGTGCCGAGGGGCGCGTCGCTTACCCCGGGGTCCCCGGGCCAACCTGTTCCGAACTCGCTTCCAGCTCATCATGGGATTCCCCCTGATTCGGTTCTCGCGGCTCCTGCCCCGTCGTGACGGTTTCGGGCGGCGTTTGCTCGATGCAACGGCCACCCTCGCTGAAACAGTCGTCGAACACCTTGAGTGCGGCCGAAGGTGTGAACAGACCGGAAGCCACGCCCGGCCACAGCATGACCTCCTGACGACGCACGAACTGCTCTACACGAATGGCGATGCGCTCCTGGCCCAGGGCGCTGATCACGGCATAGCGATGCTGTCCCACCAGCACCTGCCAGCGCCAGCGACCGTCGGGATGGCTCAGCACAAGGGCGCGAATGTCACCATCGGTGCCGTCATGGCGGCGCACGCCATGGGTGCGTATCGACTCCACCAGCCGTGCCAGGCGCTCCACCTCGACGTGTAGCTTGAGCTCACTCACCGGCCCGCAGAACTTCCAGCCGGCCTCAAGACCAAGCTCTTTTCCCAGCACCCTGGCGTTTTCTCGCTCTTCAGCGCGACGTCGCTGGATGCGCTTCTGCTCCAGCGTTAGCGGGTCCCAGGGCCATGGCGAAAGCCAGGTTGGCAGCGCATCCAGCGCTTCGCTCTCGCACCTGTCCAGACCAAAAAACTCGGCTGCCGAGCGAGGCTGCCAGGCTTGATAGAACGCCACCAGCGCCTCCCGGATCAGCGCTCGTTCCTGGCCAGGATTGGCCAGGGCACGCGGTATCACGCCGGCAAGGGGCCGCGGACGGCCGAACGGGAAATTGAACAGGCCGAAGCCCCAGGCCACAGGGGCATCCAGCAGCAGCCGGCGCCCTGGGTGGCGATAGCTGAGGGCCAGCGGGTTGCCTTCGTGGCTGCGCGCATCCACAGGGCGGAAACGCTTCATCGACAGCAGATGAAAGCCGCACTTTTCCCCCTTGCGAATCAGCCAATGCTTGATCAGTAGCGGCTCGACTCTCATGTCAGCCCCCTTTGGCCACCGGACCCAGCATGGCCGTGAGCGTGGCGCCGGAGGGCAGCCCCGCCTGGATATGGCGAACAGCGGGCGTAGCGATCCGAGCCTGACGGGCTTGCCAGATCAGATCGGCCAGCTCGTCCGTCGGTCGGTAATCCAGCGGCGCCGCCCGCAGCAGCTGACGAATCAGGGCATGATCGGTACCGGCCAGCGCCGTTTCGAGCCTGCGCAGGAAGGCATCGAGCATCGGCCACTCCCAGTAGCGCTCGGAGCTGGTCATGATGCGGTCATGACAGGTACGCGTCGCAGCAGCGCCGATCAACAGCTCTTCATAGAGCTTTTCGCCCGGCCGCAGCCCGGTATAGACGATTTCGATATCCCCCACCGGGTCACGCTCGTCCTTCACCGAGAAGCCGGAGAGCCGAATCATGTTCACCGCCAAGTCATGAATGCGCACCGGCTCCCCCATGTCGAGCACGAAGACCTCTCCCCCGCTACCCATGGCGCCGGCCTGAATGACGAGCTGGGCCGCTTCGGGAATGGTCATGAAGTAGCGCGTGATGTCGGGGTGCGTGACCTCGACCGGCCCCCCCTGCTCGATCTGCTGGCGGAAACGCGGCACCACCGAGCCGCTCGAGCCCAGCACGTTGCCGAAGCGCACCATGCAGAAGCGGGTCTGGCTTCCCGCCCGGGCGAAAGCCTGGCAGATCAGCTCGGCCAGGCGCTTGGAGGCCCCCATCACGTTGGTGGGCCGCACCGCCTTGTCGGTGGAGATCATGACGAAGGTTGCCACACCGCCTTTCATGGCCGCCTGGGCCAGTTCGAGGGTGCCGAACACATTGTTGCGCAGGCCTTCGACCAGGTTGTACTCCACCAGCGGCACATGCTTGTAGGCCGCGGCATGATAGACGGTGTCTACCTCGAAAGTGGCGAAGATCGTCGCCAGCGCATCGCGGTGCTGCACCGATGCCAGCAGCGGCTTGAGCTCGACACCTGTGCGCATGGCCGGGTGCCGCAGCAGCTCCTGCTCGATGGCGTAGAGAGCGAACTCGCACTTGTCGAGCAGCAGCAGACAGGCCGGCTGCTGCCCCAGTATCTGCCGGCACAGCTCGCTGCCGATAGACCCGCCGGCACCGGTCACCATGACCGTCTTGCCACGGATATCGGCATCCAGCAGCTCCGGGAAGGGTGGCACTGGCTCCCGGCCCAGCAGGTCTTCCAGGGCCACGTCACGCACTTCCGACAGGCTCGCACGACCGGCGATCACATCGGCACTGCCAGGAATGGTCTTGACCGGAACGGAGAGCGCCGAGAGACGCTGCAGGATCTCCCGGCGCCGGCAGCGCGGCGCGCTGGGGATGGCCAGCAGCACCATCGCCGCCTTGTGCTCCGCGATCAGCGCCGCCAGGGCGACCGGCTGATAGACGCGCAGGCCCTCGACCAGGGCACCGTCGAGACCGCGCCAGTCGTCGACGAAGGCCACCGGCTCGAACTCGATGCCGTGCCGCAGCGCCACCGCCAGCTCGCAGCCGGCCGCCCCGGCCCCATAGATGATGACCGGACGGCACTTGCGCCGCTGATGCTGCAGATAAAGCTCACGCAGCAGGAAGCGCACGCCGCCGATCCCCAGCAGTACCAGCAGGGCATAGGTGATGATGATGGGCATCACCAGCGGGGGACTCTTGAGTTGCGTCACCAGCAATAGCACGCAGACCGATGCCATCACTGCCAGTGCCGCCCTCAGCACCGTGGTGTGGTTCATATAGCGGATCACCACCCGATACAGGCCCAGCCACTGGAACAGCACCAGGCTGATCAGGGCCACGACGAGGCTCGTCGAGCCTAGCTGCAGGTCGAGGAAGGCCGACAGACTCTCCTGGTGTAGGGCAACCGCAAGGTGCACGCTGGCCATGACGACGAGCGCGTCGATCGCCACCAGTACGCGCCGCTTGATACAGCGTGGAAGCCGCAGCAGCGGCTGCAAGGGGATCAGCATGGCAATTCCCTCTGATTCGCATGACCTCTCACTGCGGCACTGAAAGCTCCAGGGCCTCGGCTATCTGCGCCCAGTTGAGATACTTGAAGTTCTGGTTCGTCGAAACGTTTCTGCCGCTCTGCACCACCATCAACCCCAGAGGGAAACGCTCGCCGAAGCTAAGGTCGCTGACTTCGATGCCATCGGTCTCACGCACGCTGCCGATGCCGCGTTCGCCGTCCTCGTCGATACGGAACATTCCCCGGAGGCGATAGGGTGGGCTGGCATCGAGCACGGCGAAGCGGTGATTGCCCTGGCTCGAGACGATCAGGTAGCGGTCGCCGTACAGGGCCAGCCCTTCGATGTCGGGCTTCAAAGGAGATGTCGCTTCGATCACCAGCTCGCGGCCGGTGGTCGCATCCGGCGCCGCCTGCATGACCCAGACGCCAAAGGCTTCCTCGCCGACGAACAGTAGCGAGCGCTGATCGTCTGCCACACAGCCCTCGGGCTGGGAGTCGAGCTGGAAGGAGCGCAGCAGCTCGACCTGCGGCCCCCCCTGCACGATGTCGAGGCGATGCTGGAGATAGCTGCCATCCTTGCCATTGGTGAACACATGCAGCTCTTCGCCGTGGCGGTAGAGGCAAACGCCGTAGATCTCCGACAGATCTGTCGCCACCTTGCCGATCAGGCTCACCTCTCCGCTCGCATCGATCTCGAAGACCGCCAGGCTGTCGGTGTCGCGATGGGTCGCCACGGCGATGTCTCGGCGGCGTCCGTCGAGCAGCACGTCCTGGCGCAGGTCGACGTTGTTCAACCTGCCCACCGGCAGCGACTGCACCCGCTCCCCCGCCAGGTCGTAGACCTCCAGGCCGCGCCTCTTGTCGGTACCCAGTACCAGGCTGAGCTCAGGCGCCTGGGCGTTGTACCAGATGGCCGGGTCGTCGGCGGCATCGCCGCCGCTTTCCACCGGTACCGTCTCGCCCTCGGCGCTGATGATGACCAGGGCTTGGGAGGCGGCCGGCGAAGTGGTGGCCCCGGGCCATACCAGCATCCACCCCGCTCCGACCAGGCACGCCAGGCCGATGAGATACTTGAACGACCGCCAAGAGGTCAGGTTCCGTAGGCTCATGATGGACTCCGCGTCATGATGAACTGCGTGTATAGCGTTCCGACTCCGCCACGGTCGGAGCAGCAACGGCTGAGGCCCGATGCCGCCGCCTCCCCTGCCGATAGAGATGCCAACAGATCGCCAGCATCATCCAGAACAGGGTCGAGCGAAGCCCGTTGTGGGTAATCGAATAGATCAGCGGCCCCGCCACACCCATCCAGACGTAGAGCGGCGCTCTGCTCAGCGCAATGAAGATGACGGCCAGGAACAGCCCGAAACCCGGGATGCCATAGGCAAACAGCATGTTGCCGTAGGAGGAGTGGATCTCGCTGCTGTGATAGGGATAGAAGCGCCGCCGCTCGCCCTCCGCCGCCCCCAGAATGGCGTATTCCGGGAAGTTGGCCAGGCGATCGTACTTGCGCTCCTCGTAGGCGTTCTCCACCTTGTCCGGGGCGCGATCCATGCGCGATTGCAGATTGCTCTGCACCTGGCCATCCGAGCTCAAGTTCACCATCACCACCACCCCCAGGATCAGCGGCGCCACCAGCAGCAGCCTGGCGAAACGGCGCAGCCGATCCAGATTGGCCACCACCCAGCCCAGGCCGACCAGCACCGCACCGCCCATGGCCCCCAGGGATGAAGCGGCGAGTATGCTGACCACGGCCGCCACCAACCCGGCCAGCATCAGCGGCCGCAGCGGTGGGCGGAAATCGTCCAGCAACATGAGGATCACGATCCCGCACAGCGAGAAGTAGGCCAGCTGGTTGGGATTGTTGAAGCTGCCGGTAGTGCGGTTCGCCCCGGCTCCCAGCTGCAGCAGCACCTGGCTGGCGGCGACCAGCAAGGCGATGGAGATGGCATTACGGATCAGGCTGCGCCCCGCCTCGCCCGAAATGCCGAGAAAGCGCAGCAGCGCCATGCCGATCAGGAAGTTGAAGAAGAAGAAGGCGGGATAGATGAAGAAGGAGGTGCGCTCCATGACCAGCGCCCAGCCCAGGCTGACCAGCAGCACCCAGAGCACCATCAACGCCCAGCAGATGACGAAGGACGACAGCACCCTGCCGCGATCGGTGAGCGCCAGCAGCGACATCAACACGGCAAAACCGAGCAGCAGGAAATCGGCGGGCTGAGGCTGACCGCTGGGAAACACATACAGACTCGCCAGGCTCAGCCCGAGGAACAGCAGAATGGCGGCTAGCAGGTGCATGAGCATGCCTCGTAGAAGTGACTAGAGATTGGCCATCATGCGGAAGGTATGGTTGTGTGCGACCAGCTCGTCGTAGGTGCCGCTGTCGATGATGCGCCCCTTGTCGAGCATGTAGATCATGTCGCACTCCTTCACCGTGGTCAGACGGTGAGCGATCATCACCAGCGTCTTGCCGCCGGCAATGGCATCGATGTCGCCCATGACCCGCTGCTCGGTAATGCCGTCCAGCGCGCTGGTAGCCTCATCGAGCACCAACACCTGGGCATCGCGATAGAGCGCCCGGGCGATGCCGATGCGCTGGCGCTGCCCTCCCGAGAGCTGCACGCCGCGCTCTCCGACGTGAGTCTCGAGCCCTTCGGGCAGCGAGGCCAGGAGCGGCTCGAGCTGAGCCATGCGCACCGCCTCTTGCGCCCGCGCCACGTCGATCTCCTCGCGCGGCACGCCGAACGCCACGTTCTCCAGCACGGTGGCATCCGCCAGGAATATATGCTGGGGCACGAAGCCGATGCCGGCCTGCCAGCGCGGCAGGGTCGCCTCGTTCAACGCCACCTCGTCCACCAGGATCCGCCCCTGCTGGGGTTGAATCAGTCCCAGCAGCAGATCCACGGCGGTGGACTTGCCGGAGCCTGACTCCCCCACCAGCCCGACCCGGGCGCCAACCGGAATCTCCAGGCTCAGCCCGTTGAGTGCCGGCAGGCGCTTGCCCGGGTAGTGAAAGTGCACGTCGTCGAGGCGGATGCTCGTTTTCGCCACCAGCGGCGGCAGCGCTTCGTCGTTCCCGCGAACTTCGGCCTCGGCATGGGAGCAACTGGCCACCAGGTCGTCGCGGATCGTCTCGTAGGCCGCCAGGTTGCTGCGGATATGCGAGATGGAGGCGTAGATCTTCTGATAGGCGGGTAGCATCTTGAACCCGGCCAGCGCATAGATCGACAGCGCCGGCAGGATGGTACCCAGATTGCCCTGGTGGGCATTGAGCAGATAGAGCACCAGCAGGATCACCGACCCGAAGGCGACCATCTCGATGGCATAGCGCGGCGCCTCGCTCAAGCCCTGCGATACCCCTTGGCCGCGCGCCACCTGCTGGCTGGCCTTGTCGAACTGGTGCGTGAACGTGGCCTGACGGCGCAGCAGCAGCAGATCCTTGATGCCGCCGAAGCCCTCCGTCATCAGCTTGAAACGCTTGGCCTGGAAGCGCGACACGCGCCTGCCGTTGGACACCAGAAAGCGGCGCACCGTCTTGTACAGCAGCAGATAGGAGAGGATGAAGATCACGATGCCGGTCGCGGCCACCTTCGGGTTGTAGACGAAGATGGTGATCGACATGCAGGTGACCATCACCAGCTTGGCATTGAGCTGCATGAACGGGTTGACCACCCGGTTGGTGACCCGCTGGACCTCCTGAGAGGCGCGGTTGATCAGCCGGCTGCTGCTGCCGCCGGCATGGAAGAGCCAGGGTTGATGCAGGTAGTAGCGATACAGCCGGCTGGAGAGCTCGGCGCCGACCCGCGCACCATAGAGCGACAGTCGCCAGGTGGTGTACATGGAGAACAGTGCCGCCACCAGCAGTACCGCCAGCACGCAGACTCCCAGCAGGGTGAGAAACCGCTCGGGGCTCTCGACACCGCTCCACCGATACGCCTGGGCCAGCCAGCCCTCGCCCTGCAAGCGGCTCATGTCACCCACCACCGCCATGAAGGGACCGATGGCGATCACGCTGGCGATCTCGGCAAAGGCCATGATGATGATCAGGCCCTGCAGCCGCAGCAGTCGACGGCGCTGGTCCGAGGTCAGCAGCGTGTACAGCTCACGTAGTTGGCTCAACATTCCCTGTCACCGATAGGCATAGATGTAGTTGCCGTAGTGGCCGTAGCGGCTGCTGGTCGGCTTCTCGAGACCATTGAGAATCGCTCCCTTGAGCCGTACTCCGGCACTCTCCAGCCTGCGCTTGGCCGCCTTGATCTCCGCCGGCGGACTCACGCCGAAGCGCACCACCAGCAGACTGGTACCGGCCAGCTTGCCGACGATGGCAGCATCCGTGACGGCCAGCACCGGCGGCGTGTCGATCACCACCAGGTCGTAGGCCTCGCTCATCGCCTGCAGGAAGTCGTGAAAGCTGCGCTGCATCAGCAGCTCGGAGGGGTTGGGCGGTACCGTGCCGCGAGCCACGTAGTCCAGCCCTTCCACCTCGGAGGTACGGATCGCGTCGTTGAGCTCGATGCGCTGGGCCAGCAGCTCGGACAGCCCCGGCATCCCCTTGGCATGGAACGCATGGTGCAGGCGGCCGCGACGCATGTCGGCATCGACCAGCAGCACCCGCTGCCCGGCCTGGGCACAAACGGTGGCCAGGTTGGCAGCCACGAAACTCTTGCCCGCCCCCGGCCCCGCTCCGGCGATCATCAAGCGGTTGTTGCCCGCCTCGAGCATGGCGAAGTAGAGGCTGGTGCGCAGGCTGCGCAGCGCCTCGACGGCCAGCTCGGAGGGCTCCTCCACCGCCAGCAGACCGCGGAAGACGTCCTGCTGCTGCTTCGAGCCTGGCGGCCGAATGTGTCGTGTGAGCCGGGACTGCTCCGACGACGCGGGGAGAGTGGCATATACCGGCAGACCGATCTCGTCGAGCTGGTCGGGGCTCTTGATCGCCTGGCTCAACAGCAGGCGCAGGATGACGCCCATGCAGGCCAGCACGGCACCGATCATGGCGCTGACCAAGGTGGTGAGTGAAACCCGTGGTGAAATGGCCCCCGGCCGCATCTCGGCATTGTCGAGAATGCGCACGTTGCCCACGGTGCCCGCCTTCAGCAGGCGCATCTCCTGACGCTGATTGAGCAATTGCACATAGACCTGCTGGTTGACCTGGGTGTCGCGGGTCAGGCGCAGCACCTCCTGCTGAGTCTCGGGCAGCTCACCCACCAGCCCATTCAACCGCTCGCGCTCGGCCTGCAACTGCGAGCGCTGTCGCAGCAGCGCCTGATAGTTGGGATGCGTTGGCCGGAAACGCTCGGCCAGATCCGCCTCAGCCAGGGCGAGTTCGGTCAATTGGTTTTCGACGGCCACCATCCTGTTGAGAAGGTTCTGGGTCTCGAACGTCAGGTCGACGGAGTCGCGTTGAGCCCGGTAGCTGTTCAGCTGATTTTCCGCTTCCGTCAATTGCGCATTGACCTGGGGAATCTGCTCGTCCAGGAAGGCGATCTGCTTCTCGGCCTCCTCCGACTGTCGCTGCACGTTCTGCGTCAGAAAGACCCCGGTAATGGTATCCAGCGTCTGCTGCGTCAGCTCACGATCCGGTCCGCTGAGAAATACCTGATAGACCCCCGAGTCCTTGCCCCGCGGCACGATCATGAAGTTGCGCTGCAACTGGCCGATCGCGCTGAGCCGGGAGATGCGACGCACCTCGAACTCGGCGCCCGGGTGGGCCACCATCTGGCTGACGAAGAGTCGATAGCCTTCGTCGTTTCTGGCGGTCTCGCCGGTGCGACCACGCAGCAGCGTGGTGCCGTCCAGCAGCAGCTCGTATGTGTCGGCGCCGGTGACTCTCAGGGTGTGCCGGAGCCCCTCCCCCTGTGCCGGCAGCTCGAAGCGGGAGATGCGCAGGGACTCCCCCGCCCACACATAGGGCGAACCCGACGAGGCCAGCGCACCGGGCAGCCGCTCGCGCACGAATGTCGGCGTGAAGCGCTCGAGCCAGGCGTGCCGGATCCCGTGATTGACTAGAAAATCTCCCACCCACGGCATTCGGCGCGGCTCGATGATCAGGGTCAAATCGAGGCGGTCGACGGTCTCTCCCATGACCATGCGCGACTGCAGGATCTCCAGCTCCGCTGCCGTCGGATTTCCCACCTGCTCCCCGCCGGCCAGGGACTGCAGCAGCCCCAGAATCGCTGCGCGGTTCTCCACCTGAATGAGCGCGTCGGACTGGTAGATACGAGGTTGCGAGCTCGCATGGAAATAACCCGCCAACAGAAATACGAAAATGCTGAGGAAAATGATCTTTTTCTTGTCATTCAAAGCGTCGAGCAACTTCCTCAGGCTGATATCGCCACTCTCTGCAGGCGACTGGGGTGATGCAGGTGGGTTTGGAAAAATCGTCATAGGTGGTGCCTCTCATTGACTGTGCCAGCGATGAGACAGAGTTCAAATTTCACCGACATTGTCTATGGATCTCGCCACGTCACCCGGGAGCGTTACCGAAGGGATCAACAAGGATATGACGTTGTTCCAGCGTGCCAGCGGTGCTGAAGTCACGTAGACCACATCTTGAGGATTCAACGGAAATCTCGTACCCAGCATCAAACGAGTAGCATCGCTGATATCGAGCTGATAGACCGTGGCCAATTTTTCACTTTCCGGCGGATTTCCGCGTACCACGAAAATTCCCGAGGGCTGGGCACGGCTCTCGTTCACCCCTCCCGCGCGGGCCAGAGCATCGGTCAATGACAGGCGCTCGTTGCCCAAAGGAATGGCGCCTGGCCTCAACACCTGGCCGAGCACGACCACGTTCTGATTCTCTGAGGTGGGCACGTGCAGCAGATCGCCGTCGCGCAGCAGGCGGTTCTGCGTCAGGTCACCCTGGCGCAGCATGGCGAACAGGGAAATACGCTCCTCGCGTCCGTCGCGATTGAGCAGTACGTTGTGCCAGTCGGCATCGTTACGCGCACCGCCGGCTTCGCTGATGGCATCCAGCACCGTCAGCGGCACGATGGTGAGTGGCTGCGCACCGGGCCGCTCCACCGCCCCGCTCACGTAGACCTTCTGCGAGCGGAATGCCGCAATACCCACTTCCACCTGGGGCTCGGTAATCACCTGGGAGAGCCTCCGGCTGATCAGGCCTCGCAGCTCCTCGAGGGTCATACCCGCCACCTGCACGCGCCCCACGTAGGGATAGAACATGGTGCCATCCGGCCGCACCCGGTTACCGGTTTCCGATGCCGCCCGCTCGCTGCCGGCGGGAATGGTGAGCTCGGGATGGTCGTAGACGATGACGCTGATCACGTCTCCCGGGCCAATACGGTACTCGTAGTTCTGAAGCTCCCGCTGCAGATCGGCTGGAAGAGGACGCGAGGCGGGCTCGACCAGCTGCATTCCCATGACCAGCTCAGGGGTTATCGGCTGTATGTCGACGCGTGAATCCAATGACTCTTCGAGTTGGTTGTGGTTGATATGCCCCCCCGGAGCCAAGGCACATCCCGCTAATGAGAGCATCAGAATCAATAAGAAAAGGGACAAGGTAAGCCTTGCCGCTGCAGTACAGGTGGTGCGACCATCCGGTCCGCCGGAAGCGCATATAGATGGACTTCCCTCAATGAACGTAGTCATTGCTCGATCCCCCTCAGGATCCCCGTGACACGCTACCGCCCCGGATTCATGGCAGCCATCCGAAGCCTGAACTTTTCCCGTCCTTATCAGTTCGTCACATCATGATGCAAAATATACATTCCGTTACATTGGCATCCACAAGAGCATGACAAGATGATGATGACGAAGATACATTTAGGTTACATGGACGTTTCGGTGTGGCCAGATGGTTTTTGCCTCAGCCAGATGCTGAAAATTGGCGGCAAAAAAAGACTCAGAAGAAAAATCAGCCAAGGGGATGAAGAGGGTGAAAAACGTCAGCCGGTGGCGTTAGAACCACTACTGAGGGGAGGAGACGAAACACATACCGAGGTCGTTGCAAAACCCTGCGCAGCAGGGCCGTTGACCGCTCAAAGTCGCGGGATCCAGGTATCGCTGGCATCGCCCAGGAGCCGATGCACCCGCTCGAACACCGCCGGCGAACGACCATACGGATCGGGAATGTCCAGCCCTTGCCCCTGCGCCAGCCAGTGCCCCAGGCGCATGACCTTTCCCATCGCCTGGGGCCAGCGCTCGGTGACTTCGCGGCGCTGGCCTTCGCTCATTACCAGTACCAGGTCGGCCTCGGCCAGCTGTTGGTCATCGAGCTGGCGGGCACGATGCTCCCTGACGTCGATCCCGTCGGCCTCGGCCAGATGCAGCGCCTCCGGTGCCACGCCGCGACCGGCCAACGCGGCCAGCCCTGCCGATGCCACTCGGCAGTGGGGCAGGCGTCGCTGAAGCATTGCCGCAGTCACGGGGCTGCGACAGACATTGCCGCGACACACCACCAGGATGGAGCGAATCATGACGGCACCGCATGCGCATGGAGAGAGAACATGCCAGGACTATAGCGCCTGGCGACTGCGGGAGTGGAAAATACTCGTCGCCTGGCTCAGCATAGGGCCAGCCAAAGCGATCTTCGAGTCAAGTCGTGGAGTGTGAAGTTGGAGAGCAGCGAATGAAAGACCGCAGCGCCATGCGCCTGGCCCGTCTGCAGCAGGCACTGGCCGGTGGCGGCACCCTCCCCCTCGGCGAGGCCGCTCAGATGTGCGGCGTCTCCGAGATGACCATTCGTCGTGACGTGGCCGCAAGCGACGGCGCCATGATCCTGCTCGGTGGACGCCTGGTCATGGCCAATCACTATGCGCCGGTGTATGACCTCGACCAGCAGCAGGACAGCCACACCCTGGCCAAGCGCAGGCTCTGCGAACGGGCCGCCGGCTTCATCGAAGACGGCGACACCCTGTTCATCGACTGCGGCACCACCCTGCTGCCCCTGGCGGGCCTGCTCGGCGAGCGCCGCCAGCTCACCGTGGTGACCTACGCACTCAATGTCGCCAATGCCGTGAGCCTGATACCCGACGTACGCCTGGTACTGCTGGGCGGCCTCTATCACACCACCTCGCACTCCTTCGGCAGCGACGACATGAGCGCGGCGATCAAGCGCCTGGGCATCAATCGCGCCTTCATTTCGGCCGCCGGGGTACACGCCGAGCGCGGCGTGAGCTGCTTTCACTTCCACGAAGTCGCCCCCAAGCAAGCCGCCATCGCCTGCGCCGAGCAGCGCCTGCTGGTGGTGGACGAAAGCAAGATCGGCCAGGTGCGCCCGGCCTACTTCGCCCGCCTCGACGACTTCGACGTGGTCATCACCGACGGCGACATGGCGCTACCGCCGGCCAACGGCGGCCCCAGAATCGTCGCCGCCTGACCCGGACACGACGAAGCCGGGCCATGCCCGGCTTCTGGGGTGGTGGTAATGGCCGAGCGCAGCCATTCAGGCTTGAGACGAAAAGTCGGCGAGCGAAGGCCAGACTAGGCAAAAATCGGCGACAAATCGGCAGGAAAGCCGATTTGGGCAGCTCCGCTGCTCGAAGAGCGAGCGACAAGGATGTCGCGAGTCCAAGGACGGAGTTTACGTGCTGTAAATGAGTACCTTGAGCCGATTTTTAACGCAGTATGGCCAAGCGCAGCCAGTTTTCGTCCAAGCCTAGCCGCACTTGGACCAGCCGCAGCCCGCATAGCACGTCGGGCAGCCGTCCATCATGATCAGCTCGCCGCGACACTCCGGGCAGTGGCCCACCACCGTGGGGCCGTCGCCCTTCTCGTCGGCGACTGCCGCCTTGGCCTGCTTCTCGGCCTGCGCCTCCTCTTCCGGGGTGGGCGGCTGCCAGGGATGACCGTGGGTCAGGCGGTGGGCGTAGCGGCGTACCAGCTCCTCCACCGGCACCTGGTTGCCGTCCTGATCGAGGAAGCCGCGGCGGTAGAGGATCTGCTGGATCGACCAGGCGATGGCGGCCACTTCGGAGTCGTGGAACATCGGCTTGCCCCAGCGGTTCATGCCGCAGCGCACCAGGCCCTTGTCCCACGCCACCTTGCGCAGGTCGGCCACCGCCTGGGTGACATAGCCGCCGCGGGCGGCCAGCGACAGGCTGCGCATGGTGGCGGTGATCCACTGGTGCTCGCTGGAGAGCTGGCCGGAGGGGAAGAAGAACTCCACCGGGCGCTCGATCACCACGCGCTTGCCGTCGAGCACGCCTTCCACCGGCATGAAGGAGACCAGCAGGTAGACCTTCTTGCGGCCTTCGGCGCCGACGTAGGAGATCTTCTCGGAGACGGCTTCCAGCGTCCCTTCCGGGCGCGAGGGAATGCGTACCGTGAGCGGGTTCTCGTCGGCCAGCGGCGCCTCTTGCACCGCCTTCTTGACGCTGTAGGAAACGATCTTGGACTTGATTTCGACGGCCATCAGTTGGCTCCTCCAATACTTGTCTTCATGACGCAGAAACGGATCGAGCGGTTACCACTTCCCATAGGTACCCTCTTTTAGTGCGTCATAGAGATTGGCCGCGTTGTGCTCTTCGCCGTCGTAAACCACCTTCTCGTCGCCGGCCAGCTCCAGCGTCTCGCCGTTCTCCAGCTCGAACACGTAGGTGGTGTTCTTGAGGTCGTCCTCGCGCACCAGCACGCCCTGGAACGCCTCGGGATTGAAGCGGAAGGTGGTGCAGCCCTTGAGCTTGCTCTCGTAGGCATCCAGGTAGAGGTCCTTGAACTGCTCGAAGGGGAACTCGGTGGGCACGTTGACCGTCTTGGAGATCGCCGAGTCGACCCACGCCTGGGCCGCCGCCTGCACCGCCACGTGCTGGGTCGGGGTGACCGCATCGGCGGTGATGAAGTAGTCCGGCAGGTCGCTCTCCACCGCGTCGCTGGCAATGAAGTGGCGGTAGGCGGCGAGCTCGAAGGAGACCACCTCCACCTGCTCCTTGGTCTTCTTGCCCGACTGGATGACGTTGCGGAAGTAGCGGTGCGAGAACGATGGCTCGATGCCGTTGGAGGCGTTGTTGCCCAGCGACAGCGAAATGGTGCCGGTCGGCGCGATGGAGCTGTGGTGGGTGAAGCGCGCGCCGTGCTCGGCCAGTGCCGCGACCAGCTCCGGCTCCACCTCGGCGACCTTCTGCATGTAGCGGCTGTAGCGCGCGTGCAGGATGCGCCCCGGCACCTTGTCGCCGATCTCGTAGCCGTCCTTCGCCAGCTCCGGACGCTCGCGCATCATCTTCGGCGTGATCTCGAAGTCCTCGGCGAGTATCGGCGCCATGCCCTTCTCGCGGGAGAGTTCCAGTGCCTGCTTCCAGCCCTCAATGGCCAGGTTGCGGCTCACCTCCTCGGTGAAGGCCAGCGACTCGGCGGAGCCGTAGGGGATCTTGAGCATGGTCAGGGTCGAGCCGAGGCCGAGGAAGCCCATGCCGTGACGACGCTTGGCCTCGATCTCGCGGCGCTGGCCGGGCAGCGGCAGGCCGCTGATCTCGACCACGTTGTCGAGCATGCGGGTGAAGATCGCCACCACCTGGCGGTAGCGCTCCCAGTCGAAGCGCGGCTTCTTGCCGAAGGGGTCGATGACGAAGCGGGTCAGGTTGACCGAGCCCAGCAGGCAGGCGCCTTCCGGCGGCAGCGGCTGCTCGCCGCAGGGGTTGGTGGCGCGGATCTCCTCGCAGAACCAGTTGTTGTTCATGCGGTTGACCTGGTCGATCAGGATGAAGCCCGGCTCGGCGAAGTCGTAGGTGGAGCGCATGATGGTGTCCCACAGCTCGCGGGCCTTGATCACCTCGACGATGCGGCAGGCCACGCGGCCCTCGGCGTCCACCGTGTAACCCTCCTCGACCACCGGCCAGTCGCGGTAGATCAGGTCCTCGGGCTTGACGTCATCCTTCTCGCCGGCGTGCAGCGGGAAGGCCAGCGGCCAGTCGGCGTCGTTCTTCACCGCCTCCATGAACTCGTCGGTGATCAGCAGCGAGAGGTTGAACTGGCGCAGCCGACCGGCTTCGCGTTTGGCCTCGATGAAGGTGCGCACGTCGGGGTGACCGACGTCGAAGGTGCCCATCTGCGCACCGCGGCGGCCGCCCGCCGAGGCCACGGTGAAGCACATCTTGTCGTAGATATCCATGAACGCCAGCGGGCCATTGGTGCCGGCGCCGGCGCCGAACACGAAGGCGCCCTTGTGGCGCAGGGTGGAGAACTCATAGCCGATGCCGCAGCCCGCCTTGAGGGTCATGCCGGCATCCACCACCGAGGAGAGGATGTCGTGCATGGAGTCGCGGATGGTGCGCGAGACGGTACAGTTGATCAGGCTCACCGCCGGCTTGTAGTCCTCGGCGCCGGCGTTGGACATGATGCGCCCGGCCGGAATGGCGCCGTTCTCCAGCGCCCAGCGGAACTTGGGCAGCCACTCCTCGGCCTTGTCGCCTTCCACCGCGGCGAGGGCGCGCGCGACGCGCTCCCAGGTCGCTGCCACATCCTTGTCGACGGGGCGGCCATGACGATCCTTGAGCCGATACTTGGAGTCCCAGATATCGCGTGAGGGCGCTTGCATAGGCACCTCGAGGGATGTCTTGACGGCCTTGGTGGAAGTACTCATGCAGGAATCTCCAGTAAGGGTCAAAAATTCGAATCGTTCAACGTTCCTGGCGCGCCATGCGCTCGAAGCGCGCCAGCCATTCGCCGAGCCGGCCCTGGGCCAGGCCCTCCTCGCGGCTGTCGAGCAGGTTCTTGACCATCAGGCCGAGCTCGGTGTCGCCCTCGATCACCAGGCGGCGCTGGAAGAACAGGGCGTCGGGATCCTCGCGCCGGGTCGCCAGGCACAGGAATTCGCGCCAGCCGCCGCGAATGGTGGCCTCTCCCAGCTCCGGGCTGAGCCGGAAGCGCTCCTCTTCGAGAGTCAGCGTCAGTGCCACGCCCAGGTCCTCGATGTGCAGCGAGATACGCCGCCCTTCGAGCACATCGAACTCGCCCTCGGCCAGGGGTTCGGCGAAGGTGCGGTTGAGCAGCGGCTCGATCAGCTGGCGCTTCAGGACAAGCGGCACGCGGGGGTCGATGGCGCGAATCAGGCGGGTCGGGGCGGGCGGACGTGGCAAGCGCGACAGGGATAGCGGAAGCATAGCGACTCTCCGGTGGAGCGAACCCATGGATTCGGTGCGGCCAGGTGGCCATGAAACCGATCATCCTAAGCTCGACGCCGCCTGCCTGCACTGATATGCGTCAAGCCTGTGCCAACGCCCCGACCGGGGCCTTGGCTACCATATCTAGACCACCGCTACCGATCAAGCACTATATGTATGGCCTTTGCTAACGCTGTCTCTTGACTTTTAGACCTTCCGATAACTACTTGATCCCCAAGCGGCGCGCCAGCTTGTGCAGATTGCTGGGGTCCACGGCGAGGCGGCGGGCGGCATTCGCCCAGTGGCCGTCGCACGCCGCCAAGGCCTGGCGAATCGCCCATCGCTGGGTGTCTTCGACCTGACGGCGTAGCGGTTCGATGTCGTGCGTCGCCAACGCCTGGGTATCGGGTGCGCGGGAATCGGCTTTCAACGGTGCGCCCTTCAACGTTTCGCCATGAGACAGGTCGAGCCACTCGGGCTGAAGGGTGACGATGTCGTCGCGCCGAGCGCCGTGGCCCAGCGCCTTGATCGCCGCCCGGCTGATCACGTGTTCCAGCTCGCGCACGTTGCCCGGCCAGCGGTAGCCCAGCAGCGCCGTCTCGGCCGTCGGTGCCAGGCGCAGGCTGCGCACGCCGAGTCGGGCGCGGTTGATCTCGAGAAAGTGTCCGGCCAGCACCAGCACGTCGCTGCCGCGCTCACGCAGCGGCGGAATGGCGACGGGATAGACCGACAGCCGATGGTAGAGATCGGCGCGGAACAGGCCGTCGCGCACACCGTCGGCCAGTTGGCGGTTGGTGGCGGCGATGATGCGCACGTCGACCCGGCGCGGGGTGTCCTCGCCCAGGCGCTGCACCTCGCCGTTGTGCAGCGCACGCAGCAGCTTGGCCTGGATCGCCAGCGGCAGCTCGCCCACCTCGTCGAGGAACAGCGTGCCGCCGTCGGCGGCCTCGAAGCGCCCCGCCCGATCCGCCGTGGCGCCGGAGAAGGCCCCCTTGACGTGACCGAACAGCTCGCTCTCGGCCAGGGTCTCGGGCAACGCCGCGCAGTTGACCTGCACCAGCGGCTGATCGCGCCGCGGCGAGCGCTGGTGCAGGCGCCGGGCGAACAGCTCCTTGCCCACCCCGGTCTCGCCCATCAGCAGTACCGGCAGGTCCGATTCCGCCACCACGTCGAGCTCGTGCAGCAGGCGCTGCAGTTCGGCGCTGTGGCCGAGGATCTCGCCGCCCTCGCCCGATTCGACATGGGCGATGCTGCCATGGCCCGCCATGCGCAGCGCACGCACCTCCTGTTCCAGGCGCGAGACGCGCACTGCAGCCTCCACCAGCAGCGCATAGCGCTCCAGCGCCGTACAGGCGGTCTCGTCGAAGGTACCCGCCACCAGCGCATCCAGGGTCAGCACGCCCCACGGCTCGCCCTCCACGTGCAGGCTGATGCCCATGCAGTCGTGCACGTGCAGCGGCTCCCCCGGCTGCTGTTCGACCAGGCCGTCGTAGGGGTCGGGCAGGCTGGAGTCCGGTGGGAACAGGGTCGAGCGCCGACTGGTGAGGATGGCGGCCAGGCGCGGATGGCGCGCCACCTCGAAGCGCCGCCCCAGTGCCTCGCGTACCAGACCTTCCACCGCCACCGGCGCCAGCACGTCCTGCTGCAGCCGCAGCAGACACACCGCGCCGCAGCGAAAGCCTTCGCGCAGGGTGCGGACCAGGCGCTGCAGGCGCACGGCGCTGGGCAGATCGGTGGTCAAATCGGCCAGCAGGGAGTCATCGAGCATGGTGATAATCACCTTAAAGGGTAAATATCACTCTATCACGACAGGGTAATTTTAACCATTAAAGACATAGCTTATTGAAAACAAAGCAAGAAAAAGCTGGCACGCCGCTTGCTCTGTACAGGTGGCATCCCCATTTGCAGAGGAACGTCACATGAACCTGTCCGATCAGACCGTTGGCCGTATCGCCCTGTCGCTGCCCGGCGCGACCCGCATCTTTCATACCTACAACATCGACTTCTGCTGCGGCGGGCGTATCAGCCTGCGCCAGGCCGCCGAGCGCGCCGGCCTGCATGTCGACAAGCTGGTTGCCGAACTCGAGGCGCTGCCGGCCGCCAGCAGCGAGCAGCGCGACTGGCGTGAGGCCAGCAACGACGAGCTGATCGAGCACATCCTGACCCGCTACCACGACGTGCACCGTCAGCAGCTGCCCGAGCTGATCCGCATGGCACGGCGGGTGGAACAGGTTCACGGCGACCGCGAGAGCTGCCCCAACGGGCTGGCCGACCTGCTGATGGACATTCACCAGGAGATGGAAAGCCACATGCAGAAGGAGGAGCAGATCCTGTTTCCCATGCTGCGCAGCGGCCTGGGCGCCCAGGCCCAGGGGCCGATCGCGGTGATGCGCCACGAGCACGACGACCACGGCGAGAACCTGGAGCAGGTGATGCTGCTCACCGACGACATCACCCCACCCAAGGGCGCCTGCACCACTTGGCGCGCCCTCTACACTGGCCTGCGTGAGTTCCGCGAGGACCTGATGGAGCACATTCATCTGGAGAACAATCTGCTGTTCGAGCGGGCCGGCTGAGGAAGTACACCCACCGAAACGCAAACGGCGCCCCGCGGGGCGCCGTTGTATTTCGGTGGGTAGATCAGACGGTGCGCGAGAAACGCCCCTCGTTGGGTTTGAGGTAGGCGTCGAAGGCCATGGCCATGTTGCGCATCATCAGGCGGCCGGCGGGCAGCACTTCGATGGCGTCGGCGCCTATGGTCAGCAGGCCGTCGGCCTGCATCTCCTCGAGCTGGGCGAGAGCCTCGGCGAAGTAGTCGCGAAAGACGATGTCGTGGCGCGCCTCGATATTGGCGAAGTCAATGCGCCCGTGGCACATCAGGGCGTTGATCACGTCGCGGCGCAGGCGGTCGTCGTCGTTGAGCCGATAGCCGCGCATCACCGGCAGGCGCCCCTCCTCTAGGCGCGCCTGGTACTGGGCGGTCTCCTTGACGTTCTGGCTGTAGCTGTCGCCGACCTTGCCGATGGAGGTGATGCCCAGGCCGATCATGTCGCAGTCGGCGTGGGTGGAGTAGCCCTGGAAGTTGCGCTGCAGGGTGCCGTTCTCCCTGGCCAGGGTCAGCTCGTCGTCGGGCAGGGCGAAGTGATCCATGCCGATGTAGACGTAGCCGGCGGCGGTGAGGCGGCGAATGGTGAGCTCGAGAAGCTCCAGCTTGCGCTCCGGCGGCGGCATGTCCTCGGGGCGGATCAGCCGCTGGGCCTTGAACAGCTCGGGCAGGTGGGCGTAGCTGTAGCTGGCGATGCGGTCGGGGCGCAGGGCAATGATCTTGTCGAGGGTGGCGTCGAAACTCGCCACCGTCTGCAGCGGCAGGCCGTAGATCAGGTCCACGCTGACCGACTGGAAGCCGGCCTCGCGAGCGGCGGCCACCAGCTCGACCACCTGCTCCTCGCTCTGCAGGCGGTTGACCGCCTTCTGCACATTGGTGTCGAAATCCTGCACGCCGAAGCTCAGGCGGTTGAAGCCCAGGTCGTGCAGCTCATGGATCTGCGCCGGCGTGACCGTGCGCGGATCCACCTCCAGCGAGAACTCGCGCTCCTCCACCGGGGCGAAATGGAACGCCTCGTCGAGGGCCGCCATCAGCTCGCCGAGCTGGGCGTTGCTCAGGTAGGTGGGCGTGCCGCCGCCCAGATGCAGCTGGGTCATGCGCCGGGTCTCGTCGAACAGCGCGCCCTGCACGCCGATCTCCTGCTTCAGCCAGCTCAGATACTCCGCCGCCCGCTCGGTGTTGTGGGTGATGATCTTGTTGCAGGCGCAGTAGTAGCACAGGCTCTTGCAGAACGGGATGTGCACGTAGACCGACAGCGGCTTGGGCGAGGCGACGCGGTTGCTGCGCTCGGCGGCGGCGCGGTAGTCGTCCTCGGCGAAGGCCGCATGGAACTGGGGCGCCGTCGGGTAGGAGGTATAGCGGGGCCCTGGGCGGTCGTACTTCTCCACCAGGGGGCGATTGAACAGCAGCTCGTCTTGCATGATCGACTTCGACCTCTTGAAACCTCGGCATGGGGCTCGCCATGCCCAATGCCAGTGAGTATGACATCGGCTATCGCCAGCGTCTCGGCAGCTCGCCCCTCTCTTGTCCCGAGTCAAGTTTGCTTATCTCAGGCGACGGCAACCGGCGAATCCACACCCGCAGCCGCCAGGCCACCAGCAGCCAGCCCAGGCTC